>Ga0326512_10000057_pt1 | contig 95961 bp, 75 predicted proteins | sample 1_2617_0518_D_FD_203652 | JGI IMG/M metagenome (GOLD analysis project Ga0326512, IMG submission 203652) | Bovine rumen microbial communities from UC Davis, California, United States - 1_2617_0518 | ecosystem: Host-associated > Mammals > Digestive system > Stomach > Rumen | place: USA...
GTGATGCATTCAGCTGATTGGTACTAATAGGTCGAGAGCTTAACCGATAGGTTTTGAAAAAAGGATTTTAAGATGATTATATAGTATGCAGTTTTGAAGGAGCAATTCTTCTAAATATTGATTCACATCGATACGGCCTGGTGGCTCAGCTGGTTAGAGCGCCGCCCTGTCACGGCGGAGGTCATGGGTTCGATCCCCATCCGGGTCGCTTGTGCATCTAAAGACAATTTAATATCTTTTTTGTGCACACGTATGGGATCTTAGCTCAGCTGGGAGAGCATCTGCCTTACAAGCAGAGGGTCACAGGTTCGAGCCCTGTAGGTCCCATATTTGCCGACATGGCTCAATGGCAGAGCAGCTGATTTGTAATCAGCAGGTTGTTGGTTCGACTCCGACTGTCGGCTCTGTTGGCAAAACAAAGCCAATTGTACAACATGGGCGGATTCCCGAGCGGCCAAAGGGGGCAGACTGTAAATCTGTTGGTTCTACCTTCGAAGGTTCGAATCCTTCTCCGCCCATATTACTATCGCGGGATAGAGCAGTTGGAAGCTCGTCGGGCTCATAACCCGAAGGTCACAGGTTCAAGTCCTGTTCCCGCTACTACGCCTAGATAGCTCAGTCGGTAGAGCAGAGGACTGAAAATCCTCGTGTCACTGGTTCGATTCCGGTTCTAGGCACTTCTAATTTGGTAAAACATTTAAAACTCTTGAGTATTCAAGAGTTTTTTTTGTGCTTGTTTTAGCTTATTTGCAGCCTATATATGCCTGTATTCAGCCTGTTTTAAGATCTTGTTCAGCCTATATTTAAGTAATTATCAGGTTTTATGGGAAGCAAGTTAAAGTGAAGGGGCGAAATGATTGAAATAAGTCAAAATATCTCCCTCTAAGAAGCGTTAAGATGAGAAAGAGGGAGAAAAATAAGTGAAATAGGTTAAAATATCTCCCTGTAAGAAGCGTTAAGATGAGAAAGAGGGAGAAAAATAAGTGAAATAGGTTAAAATATCTCCCTGTAAGAAGCTTTGGGACAAGAAAGAGGGAGAAAAATAAGTGAAATGAGTTAAAATATCTCCCAGCGAGAAGCAATGAGAAGCCATAAGAAGCAACTAGAGAATCTATCACAAGCAAGTCAGAGAAAATAGGGAGAAAAATAAGTGGCAATTTTTAGGCTGATATGATAACCTAAGACAAAATATATAAAATAGGAGATAGTATGGGTAAGAGCAATATAAACAGAAGATATTTACGTAGAAGAAAAAGTTGGATTAAGAGAAACGCTGTACCACTCACTTTGTGGGGCATTATAATACTTGTCTTGGCTGCATGTGTATTACTAGTTTGCATGAAGGCCTTTAGTTTTGGCCTGTTCAAAAATAAATCAAATTCAAATGCTTCAAAAGAGGCTGAAAAGCAGACAGAGGCAGCGATAAACCCTGAGAATGCTAATTGGATTGAGACAAAGATTCCTGAGAAGACAGAGGTTACTTACAAGGCTCCAGAGGGAGTTAAGTATCCTTACTACATCAAGGTAAATCGTGCTATGAACTGCACTACAGTTTATGGTATCGATTCGGATGGCAAGTACACAATACCAGTCATAGCATTTGCCACATCATGTGGTAGAGCTGGAAATGAGACAATTACTGGCGAAGACTATGTAACAACTGATAAGTATGAGTGGAGACTCATGGTTGATGGAACTTATGGACATTACGCTTTTAGAATTAATGGCTCATACCTCTTCCACTCAGTTCCATTCCTTTCGGCTAACAGTGCTTCACTTGAGAGTGAGGAGTTTAACAAGCTTGGAGACTACGCTTCGCTTGGATGCGTTAGAATGTGTGTTAGAGATGTTAAGTGGCTCTACGACAATTGTGAGTCTGGAACAAAGGTTACAATATACGATGATCCAACTACTCCTGGCCCACTCGGCAAGCCAGCTACTATAAAGATTCCTACAAGTGGCGCCAAGGCTGCTTGGGATCCAACTGACGAGAATCCAAACAATCCTTGGAAGGATTCAAAGCCAGAAATCAAGGGAGCTAAGGATATCGTAGTTAAGGTTGGTGAGAAGGCTGACTTACTCAAGGATATTACAGCAACAGACACATGTGGCAATGATATTTCGGCAAATGTTATAGCTGCAGGTAAGTACACTTATGACATCCCAGGTCAGTATGAAATCACATACTTTGTAAGAGATGCCATAGACAGAGAGGCTGAGGTAAAAGTTAGCCTTAAGGTAGAAAAGTAAGAAAAAAGCTTTAGAAGAAGACTCAAAGCGGTTAAAGATTAAATAATTAGTTAGAAAAGAGTTAGGTGCGATGGCGGGGATTTTTGACAAGCTCTGTGAAATTAAAGATAGTGATATGCTTCCGATGCATATGCCAGGGCACAAGAGAAATAGTAGCTTGGTGAGCTTTGCGGACCCATATGAGATTGATATTACTGAGATTGATGGAGTGGATAATCTACACCATCCAGAGGGAATGATTCTTGAGGCTCAGATGAGGGCGGCCAAGCTCTATGGCACAGACATATCATGGTTTTTGATAAATGGTTCGACTGCAGGTGTTATGGCTGCAATTCTCGGGGCTACCCATAAACATGACACGGTTATTGTTGCGAGAAATGTGCACCAGAGTACCATGAACGCCCTATATATGGGGGAATTGAACGCGGTATGGATCTATCCTGTTCAGGACGACGAGTTGGATCAGGCGGGAGTCTGCGGTTGGATTGATCCCAAAGACATAAAAGACAAGTTGGAGCAGAATCCTCATGCCAGCGCAGTTATAATAACTTCTCCTACATATGAGGGTATAATATCTGATATAAAGTCAATTGCTGATATCGCTCATTCCTATGGGGCAGCCTTGATTGTTGACGAGGCACATGGAGCACACTTTAAATTTAACAAAGAATTCCCAAAGCAGGCCTATGATTTGGGAGCGGATATAGTGATTCAGAGTTTACACAAAACCTTGCCAGCTCTGACTCAGACATCAATTATGCATATCCGTGATCAAATAGTCGATGTGAGCCGCGTCAGAATGTATTATGATATGCTTCAGACCACTAGTCCTTCCTATATTCTTATGGCAAGTATAGACCAGTGTATAAGGTATATTGAGAGCCAGTTAAAGATGGAAAATGATGCATTTACCGTGAATGTGCGAAGACTCGGGACTTTGAGAGATAGAATCGGGAAACTGAGGTATATACGCCTTTTGGAAACAGATGATATAGGAAAGATTGTCCTTTTGACTAGCGATGGAGAGAAACTTTATCAGAAGCTTAGGGATAAGCATCACATACAGCTTGAAATGGCTTCGATGAGATATTGTCTAGCTATGACATCTATTGCTGATAGCGATGAGACTTATAGGAGATTTGCCGAGGCTTTGGAGGATTTGGACAGTCCAGAAATGGAGCTGAGACCAGGTCACGAATCTTACTCAATTCCAAGAGCAAAAACTGCCATGTCTATATATGAGGCTAGCAATGCCAAGAGAGAGTACGTGGAGTTAAACGAGAGCCTTGGCCGAGTGGCAGCAAAAAGAGTCTGCTTTTATCCACCGGGAATTAGTATAGTTAATCCTGGTGAGCTTATCAGTGAGGAAATCCTTGATTATATTAAGAAGGGGATTATTGCTGGGCTAAATGTAATGGGAGTCAGCGACAATGGAGAGATATTGTGTCTAGAATAATATTTATAATGGGTAAGAGTGCTAGTGGTAAGGATCATATATACCAGAGCCTCTTGGAAGATAAGGATTTGAAGCTTGGCACTGTAACTTTATATACTACAAGGCCTATGCGAGAAGGTGAAGTGGACGGAAGAGAGTATTTTTTCGTCGATGACAAGAAGGCTAGTGAGCTTGAGATGGCTGGAAAAATTATCGAGCTCAGAGCCTACAATACTCAGCTTGGTATATGGAAATATTTTACCGTGGATGATGGGCAGATAGACCTTGAATCAGGCCAGGATTACCTGGTTATTGGCACGCTTGAAGCTTACGAAATGTATGTAAAGCATTACGGAAAAGACAAAATTGTGCCGATATATATAGAGGTAGATGATGACATTCGTTTGATAAGGGCCATAGAAAGAGAAAGAAAACAAAAGAATCCTAGATATGACGAGCTTGCAAGGAGATTTTTAGCCGATTGTGACGATTTTTCAGAAGAAAAACTTGCTAAAAATGACCTGTCTAGACGCTTTAAGAATAATACAAGTCTTGAAGAATGCTTAGCCTCTATAAAGAGGGAAGTCTTTGGACAAGCCCAGTGCTAGATATAGTTCTTATATAAGCATTGTAAGGATAAAAGTCTTTGGACAAGCCCAGTGGTATTAGATATTTGGTTTTTGAGCACTCTTGTGTTATACTTTTCTATGGACTAGCGGGGTAAAGTTATGGATATTAATAAGATTAATGATATTACCACACAGATTCAGGTCTCAAAGAGTACAAATGTTGAGAGTACAGGCAAGACTGAGTCCTTTAGAATGGAGCTTTTAAGCAATATTGAGGACAAGGATTTGAAGGATAAACTCTCTTCTATGCTCGATGATATCACTGAGCAGGGCGAGCGAATTGCCAAGCATATGGATATCAAGGATATGAAGAAATACAGAGAGCTCGTAAAGGGCTTTATGAATGAAGTAGCGTCAAGATCTCATGAATTTTCGAGAGAGAACTTTCTTGATCGAAGAGGAAGACATAGAGTTTATGGGATTGTGAAGCAAGTGGATAAGAATCTTGATGATCTGGCTAGTGAGCTCATGAAAGATGAGAAGGATCATATGGCAATAATCGGTAAGTTGGACGATATCAGGGGAATGTTACTTGATATTTCGACTTGATTTTAGGCTTGATTGAATGACTTTAAGCTGATTGAATGACTTTAAGCTGATTGAATGACTTCAGGCTGATTGCATGACTTCAGGCTGATATTTATACTTAGTATTCGGGCTTGGGCTTTGTTAGAGGCTTATTGCAAATATGATTTAAAACAAACTGACGATGAATGGAGATGAGAGCATGAAAAGCTTTGATGAAATTTATGGCAATGATAGCATAAAAGAACACCTTATGAGTGGTATTGAGAGTGGAAGGGTTTCGCATGCTTACATATTCAACGGTCCTGCCGGTTCCGGAAAAAGGATGATGGCAGAAGTATTTGCCAAGACTTTACAGTGTGAAAAAGGTGGCGTAAAACCATGCAATGGCTGTAAATCTTGTATTCAGTCAGAGTCAGGAAATCAGCCAGATATTATCTGGGTTGAGGCAGCTAAGACCACAAGCATAGGTGTTGCTGAGATTAGAGAGAAACTGATTTCAGACCTCTCAATCAGACCTTACAGCTCTAGATATAAAATATATATAGTTGATGGTGCTGAGAAGCTCACAGAGGAGGCTCAGAATGCCCTCTTAAAGAGCATTGAGGAACCACCAGAATATGGAATTATCATCCTTCTCACTGAGAATGCTGATATTTTCTTAAGAACAGTTCAGTCTAGATGTGTGAGAATCGATTTTAGACCACTAGCTGACGATCTTGTTAAGGAGTATGTAAATAAGAATTTTGCTGGTATCACTTCAGCTGATGAGCGCTTTGTCACAGCATTTGCCAGAGGATCAATTGGTAGAGCTAAGGACTTGCTCAGCAATGATGATTTCTCTAATATCAAGAGTCAGGTAATCAAGCTGGTTCGCGGTATTGAGGACATGTCTTATGCTGATTTATATACTTCAGTCAAGGAACTCACATCTGACAAGGAGAGAGTTAATGATGTCCTTGATATGATGTCGCTTCTTTTTAGAGATATACTTGTTTTCAAGAGTACTAATGACTTTAATTTGGTTATTTTGAAAGACGAATTGAGCATGATTAAGGATTTGTCTACCAGATGTTCATACGAGGGAATCGAGGATGTCCTCAATTCAATCGACAAGGTTAAGGTTAGAATGAAGGCCAATGTCAGCATGGATATTATTATCGAATTGCTTGCTATGGCTATCAAGGAAGTAGTTTAGGCCTAAATTGTGTGACATAAAGTCGGAATTTATTCAGATAATAAGTCGGAAATTAATTCAGACATAAAGTTGGTAATTAATTCAGACTTTAAGTTGGAATTTCAGACGTCGTGTAAAAGCTAGGATTTGAGGGCTTTTTCTTATATAGATTTAGATAGAATGGAGAAAATTAATGACCAAGGTTATAGGTGTGCGTTTTCGTCAGGCTGGAAAGATTTACTTTTTTGCACCAGGAAAGTACACAGATATAAAGAATACAGATCATGTTATCGTTGAGACAGCTAGGGGAGTAGAATACGGAGATGTAGTACTTGACTTGAGAGAAGTTGAGGATTCTAAGGTAGTGCAGCCTCTTAAGCCAATTATCAGAGTTGCAGATGCAGCAGATGATGAGAAAAATATTCAGAATCATGAGAAGGAAAGAGAGGCTTACAGGGTTTGTCTTTCAAAGATTGCTAAGCACAAGCTTGATATGAAGCTTATCAAGGCAGAGTACACATTTGACAATAATAAGGTCCTTTTCTACTTTACAGCTGATGGCAGGGTAGACTTTAGAGACTTGGTTAAGGATTTAGCTTCAGTTTTTAGAACAAGAATAGAGTTAAGACAGATTGGTGTCAGAGATGAGGCCAAAATGATGGGCGGACTTGGTGTATGCGGCAGACCTCTTTGCTGTTCAAGTTATATGCCTGAGTTTATACCAGTTTCCATTAAGATGGCCAAGGAACAGAATCTTTCACTCAATCCTACTAAGATTAGTGGTATTTGCGGAAGACTCATGTGTTGTCTTAAGTATGAAGAGGACACATATGAGGAGCTCAATCGCAAGTTGCCAAGCGTGGGAGATTATGTGACAACTCCTGACAAGCTTAAGGGTGAGGTTACATCTGTATCTGTACTGAGACAGCTTGTTAAGGTTGTAGTTGAGCTTGACGAGGACAATAAGGAAGTCAGAGAATATCCTGTTGCTGAACTTCGTTTTAAACCAAGAAGACATAACAACAAGGACAATGTTGACAATAGCAGCAAGGAGCTTCAGGCACTTGAGTCACTTGAAAAGAAGGAAGCTAGGGCTCGAAACAATGAATAAGGACCTAAATAAGCCTGACTTGGGACCAAGTGAACGCATAGACGATTTGTGCCGCAATGATCTTAAGCTTATACAGAATAAAGATGTTTTTTGCTTTGGCATGGACGCTGTACTGCTTTCGACATTTGCCAAAGTGAAAAAAGGTAGAAAAGTCCTGGATTTGTGCACAGGTAATGGCGTAATTCCTATTCTTATGCAGGATAAGAATCCTGGGACAGAGTATGTAGGTTTGGAAATCCAGGAAGTCAGTGCGGATTTGGCAAAAAGAAATGTTCTTCTAAATGGCTTAGAAGATAGGATTTCAATAATCAAAGGGGATTTACGAGAGGCTTCATCATTATTTGGCGAAGCTTCTTTTAATGTGGTGACTGTGAATCCGCCATATATGAACGAGAACCATGGCCTTGTAAATCCGGAGAGTCAGAAGGCAATTGCGAGACATGAGATTATGTGCACACTTGATGATGTAGTGTGTCAGGCCAGTGCCTGTCTTAAGCTCAAGGGAAGCTTTTTTATGGTACACAGACCTAAGCGCTTGGTTGAGATTATAGCCACAATGCTTAAGTATCATATTGAGCCTAAGCGCATGCGCCTGGTTTATCCCCACTTTGGTGACGAGGCAAATATGGTTTTGATCGAGGGAATCAAGGGTGGACACTCACAAATCACTGTCGAGAAGCCTTTGATAGTATATAATGATGACGCAAGTTTTACTGAGGAACTTTTAGCCATGTATGGCATGGAAGGACAGGGCAATGAAATTTGAGCAGGAACTAGAGCTGGGATTAAATCAGGAATTAGTTATAAGTCCTGAAGATAAGTTTGACAATGATAGAGAGATAAGATCGGGTTTTGATGTTGAGACTGATGAAGAAGCAGATGTTGAAGGCGTCAGAGCTGGGGCTGGAAGTCTATATCTGTGTGCCACTCCTATAGGAAACCTCGAGGATATTACTTACAGGGTTTTGAGGACTCTCAAGGAGGTTGATTTGATTGCAGCTGAGGATACGAGAAATAGCATCAAGCTGCTCAATCACTTTGAAATCAAGACTCCTATGACAAGTTATCACGAGTTTAACAAGTATGACAAGGCCAAAACTCTGGTTGATAAGATGCTTAAGGGCGCTAATATTGCAATTATAACTGATGCAGGCACACCAGGAATCTCGGACCCGGGTGAAGAGTTGGTTAAGCAGGCTAGGGCAGCAGGTATCAAGGTTACATCCCTACCTGGACCAGCGGCATGTATCACAGCACTTACAATGTCGGGACAAGCAACAAGGCGTTTCTCTTTTGAAGCCTTCCTGCCTGCCGATAAAAAAGAGAGAAAAGCAGTATTGGCCGAGCTTAGCAATGAGACCAGGACTATGATAGTCTATGAGGCACCTCATCACCTTAAGTCTACACTTGAGGAATTGGCCGAAGTTCTTACTGTAGATAGAAGACTGACCATATGCAAGGAGTTGACTAAGAGACATGAGAAGTCTATGGAATTGACCCTGGGAGAGGCAATTGAGTTTTACAAGAGCACAGACCCTAGGGGCGAATATGTACTAGTCATAGCTGGCAAGGACAGAGAGCAGATAATTAAGGAAGAACAGGCTAAGTGGGATAAGCTGAGCATAAAAGAACATGTCGACATGTATATTGAAAAGGGCATGGACAAGAAGGAAGCTATGAAAAAGGCAGCTTCAGACAGGGGCTTGTCTAAGAGAGATATCTATAATCAATACTTGAAAGAAGAGCAGTAATTAGGGAGAGAAGAGATGGATTTTAGCGATAAGTTTTATAAGTTGAGAACACAGGCAGGTTATTCGCAGGAGGCAATTTCGGAGAAAATTGGCGTGAGTAGACAGTCAGTCAGCAAGTGGGAACTTGGAAGTGCAATTCCAGATTCGGACAAGCTAGTTCTCATATCAAAGATATTCAATGTTTCAATTGATTACCTTCTTATGGATAATCACGATGAGGAAGATAACAGTATGGATTTGGATCACTTGGTTGTGCGTTTTATAGCATCGGCTAAGGAGGTAAATGTCATATCTGATCAGCTTGTAGAAATAGCCAAAGATGGTATTATCGATGAGGATGAAAAGAAAAAACTTAAGGAAATTACTGATACATTAAACTCTGTGAGTATGATTATCAATGAGTTAAAGTGCAAGATTGGCGACAATCCAGATTCATTGCAGTAGAATTTTAAGAATTCAGAAATATGAAATAAAGAAGGCTGTAGGCCTGTGTTTGATTGAGACACAGGCTTACAGCCTTTTTGCTATATTAGTTTATCAATAAATTTTATGACCATGAGGCTGGCCTTGATTTTATAGTTCAAGGTGCTGGTCTATTATGCTTCTGACAGAGTTGTAGAGATGAGGCTTTAGGGTCTCTATATCGACAGGCTCCTTGTAGAGGATAGCGCTGTAGGATGTAGAGCTTACAAGCTCGATAATAAGGAAAATCATAAGCTCTGGGTCCTTGATTGGCTTATCAGAAGCCTTGATCATTTCATTGAAAACCTGGGTGAAGTCGACATCATCAGAGCTAGGACTTGCAGTTAAGGCATTCTTGAAGACACCCCAGCTGAGATTCTTTGATATAAAGGTTAGTAAGGACTGGTTTCTGTTGAGTTCATCTATGATGTTGTTAATCATAAAGATAATCATGTCTTCAAAGGGCATAGGTCCGTCATTGACGAGTTTTTTGTCCAAGGCCTGTTTTGCTGCAGTGAAGAGCTGACTTGACTCGTGAGATATAAGCTTGTTCCTTATATCATACTTGTCGCGGAAATAGAGGTAGAAAGTACCCTTGGCAACACCAGCTGCTTGCGAAATCTCTGCGATTGATGTCTTGTTAACTCCTTTTTCAATAAAGAGCTTATATGCAGTATTTAAGATTGAAGTCCTTTTTAATTGCTTATTGAGATCAATTTTTTTCATATAAATTCCTCTTTTCTTGACAATCCAAAAGATCATTGTCGTAAGATATCCGCACTAAGCCTCTTGCTGAGCAAAATAGGAGTAAATTCGGATGATTTTTAGTAATTGTTGAATAAAAGAATAATACAAAAATTCTTCCTTGTCAAACAAACTGACCAAAGGTCAAAAATTTTTCTAAAATATATTGACCTTTGGTCAGTTTGTGATATAATACTCGAGACAAAAGAAAATGACCAAGAGTCAAAATGTAAATTATTCGAGAGCAGAGCTCGTATTTTTAGATTTAGGTCATGTCATAAAGAAGGAGGATAAGGTGTAATGGAAGGATTTGGCAAGTTTATAGCTAAGTCTAAGATAGTAATTCTCATAATTGGAGTATTGCTTCTTATACCAGCAGGCATAGGATATGTAAAGACTAGAGTTAACTATGATGTTCTTTATTATCTGCCTAAAGACATCGATACAATGAAGGGTCAGGATATACTTCTTGATGAGTTTGGAAAAGGAGCATATGCCGTTGTTATCGAAGATGGTTTGACGGCCAAGGAGGCCAATGAACTCGAGGAGAAGGTAAAGAGTGTTGATCATGTATCTGACATCATCTCATATAATGATATTTCTCATGGAAACGTACCACTCGAGATTCTTCCTGACAAATATGCAAAGGAACTTCACAATGCCAGCACAGACGCTACTATGATGATTGTTTTCTTTGATAACACAACTTCAAGTGATGAGACAATGCAGGCTATCAAGGATGTTAGAACAGTCACTGATAAAAAGTGCTTAGTCAGTGGTATGTCAGCGGTTGTTACAGATACCAAGACAATGGCCTTGAAAGAGACCAACATATATGTTGCGGTTGCCGTAGTTCTCGCTTGTGCAGTACTTGCATTTTTCATGGATTCATTCCTGGTTCCTGTATTCTTTATGTTGAGTATAGGAATGGCTATCATTTATAACTTAGGTTCAAACATAATATTTGGGGAGATTAGCTATATAACAAAGGCTCTTGCAGCCGTACTTCAGTTGGGTGTAACACTGGATTACTCAATATTCCTTTGGCACTCTTACAAGGAGTTCAAAGTTCAGTATCCAGACGACCATGACGAGGCCATGGCTCTTGCTATCGAAGCAACTATTACTTCTGTAGTAGGTTCTTCAATAACAACAGTTGCCGGTTTCATAGCTCTTTGCTTTATGAGCTTCACACTTGGACTTGACTTAGGTCTTGTAATGGCCAAGGGTGTTATCTTCGGTGTTATAGGTTGTGTAACAATCTTACCAGCAATGATTTTGACATTTGACAGACCACTCGAGAAGACAATGCACAGAGAGATCTTGCCACACAGACTTGACAGATTAGCAGCTTTTATTGTTAATCATTCATGGATTTTCATAGTTCTCTTTATCGTCTTGCTTTTCCCAGCTTTCTACGGATATAAGCACACTGGAGTTTACTATGATCTTTCAGATACACTTCCAGCAAACCTTGACTGTACTATAGCTAATAAGAAACTTGAATCTGACTTTGATCTGAATTCTATGTACATGGTCCTTGCAGATAAAGACCTGAGTCCTAAGGCATCCAATGAGATGATGGAGGACATTAACAAGCTTGATGGCATAACATTTGCCATGAGCCTGGATTCAATGACAGGAGCTCAGTTACCTGAAGAGATGATTCCTGATGATCTTAAGTCTAAGCTTAAGGGAAGCGAGCATCAGATTATGGTTGTTGGTTCTGATTATAAGGTTGCTTCGGACAATGTTAATAAGCAGATTGACAGTGTCAATGAGATAGTTAAAAAGTATGACTCAAGTGCGATGGTAATCGGTGAGGCACCTTGTACTAAGGATCTTATTACTATCACAGATAAGGATTTCAAGATTGTATCAGCAGTTTCAATCGCAGCGATTTTCTTAATTATTTTCTTCGTATTGAAGTCAGCAACATTGCCATTGATTCTGGTTGCAACTATAGAGTTTGCGATTTTTATCAACATGGGTATTCCATTCTACACACATACAACAATTCCTTTTATTGCATCAGTTGTAATTGGAACAATTCAGTTGGGTGCTACAGTTGACTATGCAATTCTTATGACAACAAGATATAAGACTGAGAGATACAGCGGAGAGAGCAAGAAGGAAGCTATCACAACAGCGCTTTCTACATCTATTCCTTCAATTATCGTAAGTGCTCTTGGTTTCTTCGCAGCTACCTTTGGTGTTGGATTGATTTCAAGCGTAGATATGATTGCTTCCCTCTGTGCACTTATGGCTAGAGGTGCAATTGTAAGTATGTTCACAGTAATACTTGTCTTACCATCATTCTTCGTTTTGTTTGACAAGGTTATTATTCACACAAGTTTGGGTTTTATAGATAAGAAGAATAAGTAAGTTTAAAAGACTAATTATTTAAAGATTATCACTAATTCAAACTACATATTATGGAGGTTCATTATGATTAAGAAAAAATTATTTAAATTCGCTTCAGTTTTCATGTGCGCATCAGTAATTGCTATGACATTTTCAGCATGCGGTGCCAAGGGAAATGTCGAAAGTGTAGCAATAGAGACAAGCGCTAAGGTTGACGCTAAGACTTCAAATTCAAGTGTAGAGAGCACTCTTGCAGAGACTCTTTTCGCAACAACAACATCATCAGCTAGCAAGAACAGCAAGGACGAGACAGTATATGTATTTTCTGATGCCAACGGTAATGTCGATCACATGCTTGTTAGCAATAAACTTAAGAACTTTACTGGAGTAAAGACACTCTCAGATATGACAAGCCTTAAGAATATTACTAATGTATCTGGCGAGGAGGGCTATAAGGCCAATGGCGAGAGCCTTACATGGGATGCTGAAGGAAACAGCATTACATATCAGGGAACTACTGACAAGAAGACACCAGTTACAGTAAAGGTTACTTACAAGCTTGACGGCAAAGAGATCTCAGCTAAGGATTTGGCTGGAAAGAGCGGAAAGGTAACAATCCACTTCGATTATACTAATAACGAGAAGACAAGCATAACTGTTAATGGCAAGAAGCAGACAGCATATGTGCCTTTCAGCGTTGTGACTGGTATGGTTCTTCCTGCTGATAAGTTCTCAAATATTCAGATTACTAATGGTAAGCTTGTTGAGACTGGCAAGGAAAATATTGTTATAGGTCTTGCAATGCCTGGCCTCGAGGACAGCTTGAGTGCAGTGAACCTTGGAGATAAGAAGTTAGACATAGATATTCCTAATTCATTTGAGGTAACAGCTGATGTTAAGAATTTTGAGCTTGATGAGACACTCTCAGTTGTTTCTAATAACCTTCTCTCAGATATCAAGACAGATAAGATAGATACATCAAGTCTTAAGGCAGATTCTGATAAGCTTGCAGATGCAAGCAATCAGCTTATCGATGGAACTAACAAGCTCTATGACGGAACAAATGAATTAAAAGATGGCACAAGCCAGCTCAAGGATGGCACAAGCCAGCTTGCAGACGGAGCAGGTCAGCTCACATCAAAGGTTCCAGATTTGGTAGCAGGTGTTAATCAGCTCAAGGATGGCGCAGGTCAGCTTGCTGATGGTATTGATCAGGTTAAGGATGGAGCAGATAAGCTTTCAAGCGGCTCTGCAGCATTAAAAGATGGTATATATGCCTATGCTGATGGCGTAGGTCAGGTAGATGAGGGCGCTGAGGCTCTTGATAACAACATGGGTACATTGAGCAATGGCCTTGATACACTTTATGCTAAGCTTTTGAGTAACAATTTTGATGCAGGTGTTCATCAGCTTGCAGTTGGAGCTGCTCAGCTCGAGGGCGCAACTCCAGAGCTTATAGCAGGAATCAGTCAGCTTAGCACAGGCTCTGCAAACCTCGCAAGTGGCCTCGTAGCATACACAGATGGAGTTAGTCAGGCAAAGACAGGTGCTGACAAGCTTGCAGCTGGTATTTCTCAGCTTGCCGGCAAGGCAAATGCGGGAATTAGCCAGCTCGCAACTGGTGCTAATTCACTTCTAGATGGAGCTAATCAGGTTAAAACTGGCGCAGCAGAACTTGCAGCAGGAGCAAATGCTGTAAATGAAGGTGTTAACGGCACAAGCGGCTTGAAGAATACATTAGCTAACAACGAAGCTGCGTTAAAGACTCAGTATGAGCAGGCATACAATACAGCTTATCAGCTTGTAGTAAAGGCAAACACAGCACTCACTATGGAAAGTATGTCAAGTGCAATTCAGTCAAGCATTGCTAGCCAGCTTGCTAGTATCGCAAGTGCTCAGGGAGTTAGCGTTGATCAGCTTCCGGCAGAGACTGTTGAATCAGTTACAAGTGCAGTAAAGAATCAGTATCAGCAGCAGGTTGCAGCAGGAGTTACACAAAGTCTTGCAGGTAAGGGCATTGCAGCAGAAGCTGATATCACAGATACAGATGCAAATGCTAACCCAAGAAATCAGGTTGTGACCATGTCAGCAGCTTTAAGCCAGGTATATTCATCTACAGCATCAAGCACTGATGAAAGCATGCAGGCTCTTTCAACTCAGGCAATGCAGTCACTTCTTACAATTAACCAGGCCAGTGCAGCATACAGGGCTTTATCATCAACTGATGCAGCTCTTCAGGGAGATGGAACAGCTACAAATCCAGGTCTCTACGCAGCAACTCAGTCACTTGCTGCAGGTGCTGCAAGTTTGGCTGAAGGAACAGGTGATTTAGCTTCAGGAGCTCAGGACTTGAATGCTGGTATTTCAGGTGAGGCAGGTCTTTCTTCTCAGTTGTCAGCTGGAATCACTCAGCTCTCAGACGGAGCAAGTGAGCTAGATACAGGTCTTACAACTCTTGATGGCAAGTCAAGTGAGTTGAATTCGGGGGCTTCACAGATTAGTGGGGGTCTTGCTCAGATAAATGCTAATGCACCAAAACTTCAGTCTGGAGCTAAGCAGCTTAGCGAGGGCCTTGCAAAGCTTGAGGCTAGCGTTGGAGTCTTCCCTAAGACAGATGATGAGGCAACAGCAAATCCAGAGACACTTTGCTCTGCTCTTTACCAGTTAAAGAATGGTGCAAATCAGCTCAAGAGTCAGGGTACAGAAAAGATTAAGGCTGGTCTCGACCAGATTAATTCAAACAGCCAGGCTCTCAAGGGAGGAATCGACCAGGTTGCTGATGGTTCAGCAGCCCTTGCAGATGGCGCTAACAAGCTTTCAGCTGGATCAATCACATTGAAGGATGGAACAAATCAGCTTGCAAACGGTGCTGTACAGCTTGCAGATGGCGCAACTCAGCTTGCAGATGGAATCAATCAGGTTAATGATGGAGCTATTAAGCTCGATGATGGAGCAATTCAGCTCAATGAGGGTGCTCTTACACTTAGAGATGGAATGGTACAGTTCAACAACGAAGGCCTTTCAAAGATTACAAAGTTACTTGGAACTGACGCAGATACAGCAGTTAAGACATTTGAAGAGATTACAAAGCTTGGAAAGTCATACCAGACATTCACAGGCAAGGATGCAGATACTGAAGGTTCAGTAAGATTCATTGTTAAGACAGCTGGAATCACAGTAGAATAAGCCATATATAGTGGGCTGTGAGAGAAGAATATATCTTTAAACTGACAAGCTTATAGCCTGTCAGTTTGTGAGATTTAGATTTCTTCTTTCATAGCTCTTTTTTTGTAAAGAAAGCTTTTATTTTCATAAATTTTGATTTATAATATTATATAGCTTATTGTCTGAAAATGGGTTTTCAGACATGATTTTTTTACATAGAGTCAGCATAAGGAGGTGCGGCATGGCAGAGACATTTAGTGAGAGCGGATTTGGAGGATTCGAATTCAGCGCTGAGAAAAAGAGAATACCTTATGGAGGAAATCCATACGCTGATTACAACACGGACTCTGCGGTTGATAACGCAACAAGTGCTGCTGAAGAGGAAGGACCTCATACTATGTCCCTAGATCAGTTTACATCTATGTTTTCGCATAATGACGAGCAAGGGGAAACAAGGGAAGAGAATCATTCGAACGTATTGGACGAGTTTTTTAATCAGAATACAGAGGAAGTTCAGCAAGCTGGGCAGACAGCACAGTCAGAGCAGTTTGTTCAGTCAGAGCAGTTTGCTCAGCCTGAGCAGATGGGTCAGAGCGACAATTTGGCTGCTGTGGATGCGACAAATTCATATGCTCAGCAGATGAATTCAATGAATCAGATGAATCCTATGAATACGGCTAGTGCTATGAACAGCATGGACCAGATGAATGCTATGAACCAGATGAATAATATGAATCAGATGGGAAGCATGAATGGCTTTGGCCAGCAGATGAACAACATGGATCAGATGAATGCTATGAACCAGATGAACAATATGAATCAGATGGGAAGCATGAATGGCTTTGGTCAACAGATGGGAAACATGAATGGCGTGAACCAGATGGCTAATATGGGCCAGATGGGTGGCATGAATGCTTTCGGTCAGCAGATGAATAATATGAACCAGATGGCTAATATGAATGCTATGAACCAGATGAACAACATGAATCAGATGGGAAACATGAATGGCTTCGGTCAGCATATGGGCAGCATGAATGGCATGGACCAGATGAATGCTATGAACCAGATGGGCAATATGGGCCAGATGGGCAATATGGGCCAGATGGGCGGTATGAACGGCTTCGGTCAGCAGATGGGCAGCACGAATGGTATGGACCAGATGAATGCTATGAATCAGATGAATAATATGGGTCAATCATATGGTCAGCAAATGGGCTCTATGTCAGGCCTTGGTGGTGGTACACATTCAGCTCCAACAAGCCAGTATGGAGAGGATCAGTTCGGAAATCCTATACAACAGAAGCAAGATAAGCTCAGTACATTTTCCGATGATTCTAGTGCTGGTTTCTATGCAGATGCTTCTTATGGTTACGGTGTAAGTTCCTATGGAACAGGCGAGATGAAGAATGCAGGAAGCGGATTCTATCCAGAGAGTAATATTGATGGAGCTTTAAATGGAGAGTTTGGAAGTGGTGCATATTCAAATAATGACCAGTATGTTCCAACTGCAGTATTTGAATGCCCTAAATCAAAGATTTCAGGCTCAATATCCAATGATGAGCTTATTAATGCAATATTTGGTAAGGTTAGACTTGAAAACTATGTAAATCCTGTCGATGACTCGATTGAGGCTTATATTGCTGAGATAAACAAGCTTACAAAGGATGGAGAGAGTATCTTCCAGTACACAGCTTACAGGGAGCTTTCACACTTAGGTGAGGTTGTCAATGTAAGTTCAGATGAGGTCTTCGGACTTGTTCTTGAAGTTGGTGTGGATGATAACAGAGTTGATACAGTGGCTGCATACGAAGACGGCAGAGTTAGATATTTAGGATGCGATGGCAAGGGTATACTTTGGGAGCCTGAAATTGACCTTATCACAGAGGATGCCAAGAATGCAGTTAAGGAGGGCGAGACAGTATTCCTTAATACCAGAGAATGGTATGATGAAAGAAAAATTGGCCTTTCTAGGGGATATATAAGATTCTCGACACTCACAGCAGGTGGATTGAAGATACTTGAGGGTGAGTATGAGAAGGCTATGCAGGTGCCTCAGTTTGCCCATCTTATCAACAGCATGATGAAGATTATGAAAGCTGTAAAAGACAAGAATGCCTAAGTTAAGTATTGGGGTAAAGGTCTTTTAAATACTAATTAGAAAAGAAAAAAATAATTGAGTTATGAGATGCGGTCTGGCTTTTTGCTGGGCCGTTTTCTTATAGAAATTAGGACTTGAAATAAAGTTTAAATCTGTTAAATTAATAGAGGACCTAATCTTAGTGAAAAACTAGGAAATTGAAAGGAAAGAAAGATGCAGGATCAGTTCTCCAGAACACAGTTACTTATAGGTAGAGAGCCACTCGAAAAACTGAAAAATTCAAAAGTTGCCATTTTTGGAATCGGCGGAGTTGGCGGTTATGTTGTAGAAGCTTTGGTAAGAAGCGGAGTTGGTAATATTGTTTTAGTAGACGATGATAAAGTATGCCTTACTAATTTGAATAGACAGATAATTGCCACAAGAAAGACAGTTGGTAAAGATAAAATAGATGTAATGACAGAAAGAATCCATGAAATCAACCCTAAATGTGAGGTTGAAGGATTTAACTGCTTTTATCTTCCGGATACAGCAGACCAGTTTGACTTTGCAAGCTACGATTATGTTGTAGATTGCGTAGATACAGTGACTGCAAAGATAGATCTCATAATGAGAGCTCAAGCCGTTGGCACACCTATTATCTCTTGTATGGGAGCCGGTAATAAGATAGACCCAACAAAGTTCCAGGTTGCAGATATTTACAAGACATCTATGTGTCCGCTTGCCAGAGTTATGAGAATGGAATTAAAGAAAAGAAGGGTAAAAAAACTCAAAGTTGTATTCTCTACTGAGAAACCAAGAAAGGTTATTGATGATGAGGATATAAGTTGCAGACAGCACTGCGTATGCCCTCCAGGCACAAAGAGAAAGTGTACAGTGAGAAGAGATATTCCGGGTAGTGTGGCTTGGGTGCCTCCAGTCGCAGGATTTATGCTTGCTGGCGAGGTTGTTAAGGATATCACTGGGGTTAAATAGATTGGATAAGAGAAAGTGATAAGGCGCTTCATTTCTTGAGTCTAGGGAGATGAACTTGTCCTTGTAAGGAGAGATGTTATGACACTTCAACAGTTGAGATATGCAGAGGTTGTGGCTGAAGTGGGCTCTATGAATGAGGCTGCGAGAAGGCTCTATGTTTCACAGCCATCTTTGTCAGAGGCAATCAGGGGACTTGAAAAAACGGTTGGAATCAAGATATTTAACCGAGTGGCAAGAGGCGTTGTTCTCACACCTGAAGGTGAGGAGTTTATGGGCTATGCCAGACAGATTCTTAACCAGGTGGATCTTTTAGAAGACAAATACTCTGATGGCAATAGCTATAAGAAAAAATTTGGCGTATCTACTCAACATTATAGTTTCGCAGTTAAAGCATTTGTCGAGTTGGCAAAGGAACTGGATTCGGATCAGTATGAGCTGGCTGTCAGAGAGACAAGAACCTATGACGTTGTCAGTGATGTGGCCAATTCCAAGAGTGATGTTGGAATCCTTTATTTAAACAACTTTAACAGAAAGGTCCTCGAAAAAATATTTAGAGAGAAGGACTTGGAGTGGATTCACTTGTTTGACTGTGATGCTTATGTTTATCTTTGTAAGCAGCACCCTTTAGCAAAAAAGAAGAAGCTTACACTGGAGCAGTTGTCTGATTATCCATGCCTTTCCTTTGAGCAGGGAGATAATAATTCTTTCTATTTTGCAGAGGAAGTCATGAGTACTTATGACTATAAGCAGATTATTAAGGCCTGCGACAGGGCTACCATGCTGAATCTGATGGTGGGACTCAACGGATATACCCTTTGTTCTGGTGTTATAAGTGAGGATTTAAATGGCAGTGCCTATACGGCTATCCCTCTGGATGAGGATGTTGTCATGGAGATTGGATATATAAAGAAAAAAGACATACCACTCTCAATCATAGGCGAGCTCTATATTAAGAAACTACATGGAGCAGTGCCGGCAGACCTCTTTAAAACTGAAAATTAGCAAAAAAAGTCTTAAATATTTCTTGATTTTTTTTGTATTATAAGCCCTCAAAAGTTGCAAAGCTTGAGGATGTGTAGTATTATTTACTAAGTTATGCGAATATGTCGCGAGCTTTTAATAAGGAGATTAATATGAAATTTATCGCTATTGGTGAGTTAATGCTTAGATTATCTCCACCAAACTATGAAAAGATAGTTAACACACATAATTATATAGTTAACTATGGTGGAGCCGAGTCAAATGTTGCTGTATCACTTGCAAATCTTGGTGTTGATTCAACATTTTTCACAGTTTTGCCTGATTCAGATATAGGTAAGTCTGCTCTTTCATACCTCAAGTCAAATGATGTACACACTAAGCACATTATCAAGGCTGATGGAAGAATGGGTATTTATTACCTTGAAGAGGGAATCTCAGTAAGAGCCTCTCAGGTAATATATGACAGAATTGGATCAGCATTTGCCGAGTATGATTACAAGGATGTGGATTTTGAGTCAATCTTAAAGGATTATGACTGGTTACACTTGAGCGGTATCACACCAGCACTTTCATATAATTGTAGAAGACTTATAGATATGGCTGTTAAGGCTGCTAAAAAGCTTGGTCTTACAGTTTCTTTTGATCCTAACTTCAGAAGCACACTCTGGTCTTTTGAGACTGCTAGAGATGTTCTCAGCAAGTACCTTCCATATGTCGATGTACTTATAGGAATTGAGCCAATTCATGTATATAATGAGGATGGCACTGATGTTAAGGATGGCCTTACAATGGATCCTTCTTTTGAAGACATGGATCGTGTATTTAAGGCAATTGATAAGCAGTATCACATGAAAGCTATCGCAAGAACAGTGCGTTATGTACATTCTGGAAGCAATAACTCATTGAAGGCTTTCTATTACACTGAAGGCAAGACTTACGAGAGTAAGACAATCAACTTTGAGATTGTAGATAGAGTCGGCGGTGGAGATGCATTCTCTTCTGGTTTGATTTATGCCCTTATGGATAATATGGGACCTGAGGATACAGTTAACTTTGCTGTAGCATCTTCAGTAATGAAGCATGCTATCAGAGGTGATACAAATATCACAAGTGTAAATCAGATTAAGAGACTTATGCAGAACTCTTCATTTGACGTTCAGAGATAAGATTAATTCTTTAAAGCACAATTTAGGAATAATGAGGGTCTGGTCAGCGAATGTGCTGTCTAGACCCTTTTTTACAAGCCCCTGGAGGTAATTGGTGTTTAAAAAACATAGATATAAGAAATATATAAATATTCTCTTGATCCTGGCCCTATTGATAGGAGTTGGGACTACATATAAGATTAAGTCTGTTAAACAGTACAAGCAGGATAGCCTTGATAACTCTCAGATTATTGCCCTCGATTCTGGACTTGATGGCTCAAATTCGGGGGAAAAAACGGGAACTAATCCAGAGCAGGTGGCAAATGCGACTTCTGAATCATCAATTAAGGATAAGGCAGGGACAAGTGCTAAGGAAGACTTTGACGAGGCTGCTAGATATATTGACGATAAGACAAAGCAGGATGATGCAAATGAGACTTCTGCAAGAACAAAGTCAGAGCTTGAACAGAATTCTACAGGATTGAATCAGGGTCAGGACTCGGCAAATGTTGATAAGGACGCAAACTCGCCGAACAGTGCCAAGGAAGACTTTTCAGGCCAGGGTGTGACTTCTTCAGGCGAAAATGCTGGGCAGAATGAGAGTGCAGACAAGTCATATGCCAATGTTGTCATTAGCATTTCCTGTCAAAATATAATGGGGAATCTTGATACAATCAAGAACCAAGGCCTTGTAGATAGCATTCCGGCTGATGGATACTATATAAGGGGAGCTTCGTACAGGGTTAGTAAGGGAACTAGTGTCTATAATCTGCTTGTAAAGGCGTGTGCAGATAATGGACTTATGTGCTCGGCTGAGAATACGGTCTTTGGAACCTATGTATATGGCATTGGCAATCTTATGGAGAAGGCTACTAGCAGTGAGAGCGGCTGGATGTACAGAGTCAATGGCAATGTTGTTAACTACAGTGCTGGCAATTGTGCCCTCGAAGATGGAGATCTAGTTGAGTGGATTTATGTGAACAGTTATAGGGAGCTATTATAAGGTGAATTCTGAAATAGAAAGATTACACCCATATACGATAATTATGTATGTGGTGGCGGTTGTGCTGGTAGAGATGCTTACTATGAATATTTTCATAATTGCAGAGGCCTGCATAGGAGCCTTTATAGTGGGCATAGTTTTGATGGGGCCTAAAAAGGCCTTTTCGGATTTCCTTTTTGAAATCCTGCTATCATTCTTTACAATACTTATACAGCCTTTATTCTCAAGGGCGGGAACTAGCGTCCTCTTCTATATCAATGACTATCCGGTCAGCACAGAGGCCTATATATATGGCCTGATGGTGGCAATATTGCTTGTCAGCATAATACAGTGGAATCTACTGCTGACGGAGAGCATGGACTCTAAGAAGATTATCTATATATGTGGAACTATATGGCCTAAAATGGGCCTTACTATTTCCATGATACTTAATCTCATTCCAAGCTTGAAAAAGCGTTATCAAATCATTCATGAGGCTCAAATCAGTATGTTTGGTCAGGCTGGTGGATGGACTGTCAGGCTTAAGAGAAGGATTAGAGAAATCTCAATACTTCTCAGCTGGACGCTTGAAGGTTCTATGGAAAAGTCAATGTCTATGGAAGCCAGAGGTTACAGGAGTGGAAAGAGAGAAAATGTTTTTGATTACAAGTTCAGGCTGGAAGACAAGATAGGGCTTACACTCATAATAAGCCTAGGGGCTTTGACGAGCTTGATTATTGGCACAAGTCGGGTGGATATGTGGTATTTGCCCAAGGTTAGCCTACCCCAGGATATGGGACATACATTCCTGGTCATGGTTCTTTATGCCTGCCTGATACTTTTGCCCTTGATAGTGAAGATTAGAGGAGATTACAGATGGCGTTCCTTGAATACAAAAGAGTGACTTATTGCTATCCGGGAGATGAAAAGCCGGCTATAGCTGACATAGAATTAAAGATAGATGAGGGTGAGATTGTACTCATAACTGGAAATTCTGGAAGCGGAAAATCAACTCTTTTAAGACAGCTCAAACCAAGTTTGATTCCTGCTGGAAAAAGAGAGGGCGAGATATGCTTTAAGGGAAGAGATATTAAGGACATGTCAATTAAGGAGAATGCGGCCTTGATCGGTTATGTGACTCAGAATCCAGACGATGCAATTGTCACAGATAAGGTTTGGCATGAGCTGGGGTTTGGACTGGACAACTTGATAGATGACCCTGATGAGATAAGGCGAAGGGTGGCTGAAAGCTGTCTTTACTTTGGGCTTACAGATAAGTACAACGAAGATTGTGCTAAGCTCAGTGGCGGACAGAAACAGTTGGTTCTTATAAGTTCAATAATGGCTATGCAGCCCAAATTGCTGGTTCTGGATGAGCCATGCGCTCAATTGGACCCAATAGCAGCAAGAAGACTGACTGATACCCTGATAAGGCTCAATAAAGAATTGGGAACGACGATTATCATAGCTGAGCATGACACGGAGTACATGTATGGACAAGCTGACAGGATTCTTATGATGAAGGATTCTAAACTGGTTCTAGACTGTGATAGAAATACTGCAGCAAGGATTGCAGCCAAGGATAAGGACTTGAAACCAAGCTTGCCAGTTGCGACAAGAATTGCCTTGGCTTGTGATGAGGATGGAGATGTCCCAATGACAGTCAAAGATGCTAGAGTTTGGCTAAAGAATTATTTAGGGTCAGCGCTGGAAGCTATAGTGGAAGCTGAGCTGGGCGAGAAAAAGCTGGCTGGCAGGGATGACAGGCCGGTTAAGGAAGACAGTATAGTTGAGGTAGATAGGACAATTAGGGATGACAGGCCAGTTAAGGAAGTTAAACTTGCTAAGGCAGACAAGTTGGCTGAGAAAAAAGAGGACGTGCTTAGCTTAAAGGAAGTTTGCTTCAGGTATGAGAGGACTGGGGCGGATGTCTTAAAGTGCCTGGACCTGAGGGTGAAAAAAGGAGAGATTCTTGCAATAGTGGGGGGCAATGCTTGCGGCAAATCGACTCTATTAAGTCTTATGGCTGGGGTTAAAAAGCCGATTTCAGGAAAAATCAAGAACTTTGGCAATAGAATTGTACTTCTGCCACAGAACCCTAAGGCTCTCTTCACAGAAATCAGTGTTGAGGAAGAGCTTGGCGTTATGCTTATGGATGCTGGAAATAAGGCGGCAGATGGCCTCTCACTTGAAGATAAGAGGGCTATGGTTGAAAAACTTCTACTTGAGACAAGGCTTGACGCTTTAAGAAAGAGACATCCTTATGATTTGAGCGGTGGTCAGCAGGAAATTCTTGCGATTGCAAAAATTATGCTCTTAAAGCCGGATATAGTGCTTTTAGATGAGCCTACCAAGGGCTTGGATCATGCTTACAAGAGCTTTATAGCAGACTGGATTTCAAGACTTAAGACTAGCATTAAGGCGGTTGTGATAGTGTCTCATGACCTTGAATATATAGCAGATTATGCAGATTACTGTGCTATGCTTTTCGATGGACAGATAGTTAGCCAGGGCAAGAGTGATGAGTTTTTTGCCAGCAACAGCTTTATAACAAGTGCTGCGGCTAGAATAAGCAGAAATTTTTTCTCAAAGGCAGTCACTGAAAAAGAGACTATTAGAAGGATAAAAAAATATGTCTAGGCATTATCTATTGTTTAGTGTTATTATTATTATAGTTATGTACATACCCTTAATGTTGAGGTATGAAAAACGTGTCCGCACTAGAGAATTGGTCTTGATAGCGGTAATGTGTTCAATCACAGTTCTTGCTAATTGCTTTACAGTCTACACTATACCAATCCATGCTGGAACAGCTCTGGTTATCATAACTGGAGTTGCTCTTGGGCCTGAAGCGGGCTTAGCCTGTGGCTGTTTGGCCAGATTTATCGCCAATTTCTTTATGGGTCAAGGAATCTGGACTCCTTATGAAATGATTGCATGGGGATTCCTGGGCTTTTTTGCGGGTTGCGTTTTTAGTGATGTGAAATTGATCGGATATCTAGATGATGCTAGACAGATAAAAAGGGAAGACAGAATCCTTGGCTTGAGGGCTATGTTAAAGCCTCTTTTTATGGTTCTGCTCTCTGAGCTTACAGTATACCTTATATGTAAAATTAAAGGCTTTAATTATCTGGGATTTCCTCTTTATCTGGCAGGAATCCTTGGTATAGTGCTTGCGATAATTGTGAGCAAGGGAAAGATAAGAGCTAATAGCATCACAGTGAGCGTATATACATGGCTAAGCGTCCTTGTAATCTATGGAGGGATTATGAATGGCGTTCATGTCATTAGTTTTGGTGAGCTTTCACTTAATAGTGCAAATTCATGGCTTTTAGCCTACACTACAGGACTAAGCTATGATCTTATGCATGCCAGTACAGCAGCAGTTTGTACTTATTTCTTTGGGGAGTCAATAATAAGAAAATTAAGAAGAGTTCAGATTAAATATGGAATCAGGTCATAATTGCAGCGGAGGAAGGGCACATGATTCAGAATTTACTATCATCTTTGGACTATAGAATTGAATATGAAGTAGCAGCAGTATTTTACAATCTAATCTTTATTGTTTATCTATATAAGAAATTTAGGGTTGATTCGGTTGTCAATCGCCGTTTCAGACACCTTATGGTAATTATAACGGCGGCAACTATTTTTGATATAGTGACGGCTATTGTAACAAGCATGGCTGGTGCCGTGTCAAATCCTGTGCACATGGTGGTTAATACCATTGATTGCTTTGGCGCAGTTGTGACAACCTCATATTACAGCTACTATATCATGTCATATGTTGAGAATGACATGATTAGATTATACAATAGGCTATTTTACTTGGCTATGTTGTTGACTTATGTTGTAATCATGGTGGTTAACTTTGCCAATGGAATAGTCTTTTCTTACTCAGACCAGGGCCAATACATACATGGCAAGCATTTTTTCCTTATGTGTTATCTCTATCCGGCTATTTTTATATTTTGGGGAACTCTCTTCTATCTGATAAAGATTAAGGACTATGAGAAAAAACAGAGATTATCTATAGGCATGGCTCTTGTGCTCACTGGAATGCTTTATTCTATTCAGATGTTTTATAGTGATCAGGTTTTGCTTACATTTTTTGCGGCATCGGTGGGACTTGTAATTGTATTCTTTTCACTGGAAACTCCGGATTATATGCGACTCAATAAGACACTTGTGGAGTTGGACAAGGCTAGAGAAGCTGCCTGCAAGGCCAATGAGGAGATGCAGGAAGTTAGTAGGCTTAAAACCGAGTTTATCGAGAATATGTCACGTGAGTTGAGAAACCCGGTCAATGCTATTATTGGCTATAACGATTTGATTATCTCAAAAACTGAAGAGAGCGAGACGGCTGAGAATGCAATCAATGTCAAGGCTGCGTCATCGTCACTCCTATCCCTCTTTAATGACATAATCAATTACATCAATATGTCGAGTGAACATATAAGTCTTGAGAGCAAGTCATATGATACAGAGACCTTGATTTACGATAATATTCTTTATGGTAAATTTAATTCGGGAGTTAAGCACTTAGACTTTATCTTTAATTCAGACTCAATGATCCCTAAGAAATTAAAGGGAGATGCAAGTAAGATAACAGAGATCTTTAATGGCCTTTTATCAAACTCAGTCAAATACACCTTAAAGGGATCCATTTCGGTTAATATTATGTGGACGGCCGTGGATGAGAAGAGCGGTATCCTGACTTATGTTATAAGTGATACAGGTATAGGTTTTACAGATGAAGAACTAAATAGAATAAATCAGGGAGATGAACTTGATAATAAATCCAGTGATCATGGTTTGGGCTTGGGTCTTCCAGTTGTTAGAAAACTTTTAAATCTTATGGATTCTCACTTAGACATAATGAGTGCATATGGTGCGGGCTCTACCTTCACATTTGACATATGTCAGGAGATAGTGGATGATACGCCTCTTGGAGAGATTAAGCTCGATAATAATGATTTATCATCATACTGGAACTTAACAACCATCTATCCTGTGGCTCCAGAAGCTCGAGTTCTCCTCTGTGATTCAAATGCTATAAGCATAGAGGTTATGAAAAAATTGCTGCAAATCAGCGATGTGTCTTACGATGAGGCGAGCAATGAACAGGAGGCAGCAGCTCTTCTGGTTAGAAATAAATATGATCTTATATTCATCAATCAGGATCTCTTCACCTTTGGCTATGATCAGTTCCTCAAATATAAGATAGAGAGTGCGAATATTCAGACTCCTCTGATAATAATTCTTTCAGATCCTAATGCGGATAAGGGGGATTATCTTATGAATGGTTTTGATGCCTATCTTGATAGTCCACTTAAAATCAATGATTTCTTTGGAACCTTATTCACCTATATGTCCAAGGATAAGATCCGTGAGACTGTTGAAACCCACAGTATGGAGCGTATCATACGCCAGGCTGAGAAGAATAAAGCAGACTCACAGATGATAGAGCAAAGATATAAGGAAGATGAAGAAGGTGGAATCAGGGGCTTGGGCCAGGAGCTAGATGGCAAGCGCACAGTAATGCTTGTCGATGATGAGTTTATCAACAGGCAGATTGCTGAGAATTTCCTTTCAGCTGAGTACAATGTAGTGTCTATGTCCAGTGGACGTGACTGTCTTGACAGCATTAGACAAGTGATGCCTGATTGCCTTCTTTTAGATTTGAAACTGCCTGATATGTCGGGATTTGACGTGATTAAGGCCTTGAGGTCTGATGAAGAGCTAAGGGAAATACCAGTTGTCTTCTTGACAGCCATTGATGACAGGGAGATGGAGGTTAAGTGCCTGACTAGAGGAGCCGCTGATTTCATCAAGAAACCTTTTGTATCTGAAATTATGTTGTCTAGACTTCACAAGGTTATTGAGCTCTCTTACTTAAAGAAGCACCTTATGGAGGAGGTTATTAATCAGGTTGGAAGGTCAGAGAGATTGACAGACCAGATTATGCAGGCTTTGGCAGGAACAGTTGATGCCAAGGATGCCTACACTAACGGTCATTCTGCCAGAGTGGCAATCTATGCCAAGAATCTTGCCAGCCGTATGGGCAAGTCTGAGAAGGAGCAGAGAGAGATCGTTAGAATGGGCCTTCTTCACGATATAGGCAAGATTGGTATACCGGATGCGATTATAAATAAGCAGGACAAGCTTACAGATGAGGAATATGAGCTTATCAAGCAACATCCAAAAATTGGTTATGAGATTCTAAAGACCATAAATGAGATGCCGGGTCTCGCTGTTGGAGCCAGATGGCACCATGAAAGATACGATGGTTCAGGATATCCAGATGGTCTTAAGGGATATGAAATTCCGGAAGAGGCTAGAATTATCTGTGTGGCAGATGCCTATGATGCTATGACAAGTAAGAGAGCCTACTCTAAATCAAAAACTCAGGAACAGGTTAGAAATGAGTTCGTAAGGTGTGCTGGCAGCCAGTTCGATCCTGAAATTGCAGATGTTATGCTGGAATTAATCGATGAGGATACTAATTACGATATGAGAGAAAAGTAATAGGCAAAAATTATGCATGAGAAGTAAGTCTAAGGCACATAGAAATATGCATAATAAATATATATAATAAATACGTATAATGAATATATATAATGAATATGCATAATAAATACGCATAATGAATATGTGTAATAAATACGAAAAACTCAGTTAAGAGCTCTCTTAACTGAGTTTTTTTATGATTTTTAAATTGTATAAGCAGGTGATAGGCGCATGTCAGCGCCTTGCCTAAAAATCTTAGCTACTTATCTTACTTTGCAGAAAACTTTTTTGAAAGGTTTGCTAAGAATAAACCAAATGCTGAGAGTGAGAGGCTTATAATTAAGAATAAAGTATTGGAATCTCCAGTCTTTGGAGAAGTTGCACTTACAGTAGCATCAGAGCTGGAAGAGAGATTGAGTCTCTCGCTGGCTTCTAAGCTTGAATTCTGAAGGGAATCAGCTGCAAGAGAATCGTCATCACTGTTGCTGAGTGTCTGTCCGTCTGAATCAGCTCCTGGATTGACATCAGTGTCTGTGCTTGAATCGCTGTCGCTTGTTGTAAGCACTGGATGATAAATAAGAGCTACATTTGAGCTTAAATCATAAGGGTTAAGCTTGTCCTCGGTAAGTGAAGAGCGAAGGAAGAGGTAGGCAAAAGTGAAATCGCTTGTAGCAAAGAGGTTGTCCTTTCCACCGTATGTGTAAGCTCCTAAAGTAGTTGTAGAGGCAAATTTTTCTTCAGCTGCCTTGAAGATATTCTCTGTATCCTCATAGCCTGCAAGTGAGAGAAGGCTTAAGGCAAGAGCTGTAGAATTTGGATTTTCGCTGCCCCATGCGAAGATTACGTGATCATCGTTGATAAGAGACTTATCGTAGGCGATAGCCTTATCTACAAGACTTGCAAATTCACTATCGGATTCGATAGCAGGGTAAGTATATGTGAAGGCATTAGCGTTGTTGTCGGCGCTGTTGCCCCAATAGTTGAGACCATTGTCATTGCTCTGAGATTTAATCTCACCGAGTACTGCAGAAATTAAGCTGTCAGCCTCAGGAATCTCTGACTTATAAGAGTTAAGTGCGGCATATATAATACCAAGATTGTAAGGATTCACAGCCTTGAGTGAGCTAGCTTTTTCCTCGGAATTAGCAGCATTTGACACCTTATTGGCAAAACTTGATAAGAGATTTTCGTTGTAAATTTCATTTACATTCTTCATATCAGCGGCGGCTGAGAGGAGGATGTAAGAGTAGCTTACAAGAATATCGTTAGAAAATGAATCTGATGTCTTGAGATTGAGCTCATTCTCATCAGTGAGAAGGCTTGATACAAAAGACTGATAGCTCTCAGTGTCTGCTTCAATTCCTGCGAGCTGAGTGTAGAGGAAAAGTTTTGAAGTAGAGTTGAAACTGCTTGCAGAATCAATACCATCAAAGGAAATCTTGTCTGAAAGGTAAGTTGCGCTATTTTTGACCTTTTCGTCTACATTAGCAAAAGTAAGTGATGTGTCTTGGCTGGATTCAGCGAGTAGGGCATAGCTGCCATTTGAATTAGATGCAGCAGAATCCGATGTGGCACCAAGGGTAGTTACGGCAGGGACGCTAGAACCTGCAATTGTAAATACAGCTGCAAGAAGAGCTGCATTTAAGCGGTAATTAAGTTTTCTCATTATGGAGTCCTTTCCTAACATGACTCTCACCAGCATGTTGATATTGTATGATTTTTGACTGAATATCCTGACTTAGACCGGATCTGGCTGCCTTCCCGAAACATAGGTGTGGAGGCTGGTTAAAGGATAAACCAGTCACAGATATGCCCAGTGGCTAGATGCTAGATTGTGTGATTATTAAGGCTGAAGCCTATAAGAATCACAAGTGTCTATACAGTAGAGTGAGCTGTTGCGGATTCTGACCGCATTCCTCAGTCAAGAATGTATATTATAGCAGTGGGATATAAATATTGCAAGCTACTTGATTGTTTAAAATGGCCCAAAGTGGTATTATTAGGATTAATAAGCCAGTTTTGAAAGGTGAGAAAAAAGTGAATTTAAAAAAATTTGGAATAAAAAAATATACGATAATAGCAATTTATGTGGTTGTAACCTATATGGTTATCTACCTTTTAACAAGATTTACCGATAATCTTGGTGGTGTCTTTTCTGCAATTGGCACAGGATTAGAATGGGCAAAGGTCATCATAAGTCCTATAATTGGAGGCTTTGCGATGGCATATATCCTCTTCCCTATCGTTAATATGTTTGAAAAGCTTTTTAAAAAGTTTATCATGACAAAGAAACTCAAAAGTGTGACAGGCCTTGCGGTTGCCTCTACTGCAATTGTAGTAATTGCAGTATTATCGCTTCTTGGCTCACTTATCATATCAACAATAACTCACAATGTGCAGTTCGCCAGAACAACAGATTTCAATAGCATTGTGACTAGCGTTGGCAATACTATGAATAGTTTCTACACCTTCTTAAATGAGAAGCTCGCTTCGGTAAATGTCTCGTCAGACCAACTCAATGGTTATATACAGCTGGTTGGAGAAAAGGTTGCAAACTTTTTTAAAGATTGGGGCAACGATTTGATTGGATCGGTTGGAAATATTACAGGTGCGATTACCCGAGCTATTTTTGCCATAATTTTTGCAGTCTATTTTTTGCTTGATGGCAAAAAACTTATGGCTTATTGGGATAGGGTCCTCAAAGCCGTATCTAGCGCTAGGTTTTATAAGAATTATCACACCTTTATCCATGATGCAGACACAGTATTTGCCGGATATATCAGAGGACAGTTAATGGATGCTGTCTTTATGATGGTTGTTGTGAGCATTTTGCTCTCAGTAGTTGGAGTGAAATTTGCTGTAATTATAGGCTTGCTGACAGGTTTGGCCAATCTTATTCCTTATGCAGGTCCTTTTGTGGGCTATGGCTCAACAGCCTTGGTTTGTGTGCTGGGCGGTGATTATAAAAAGTTGTTGATAGGCATTATTATCATCTTTATAATACAGACACTTGATGGAAATGTGATAAATCCTAAGCTCTTAAGCAACAGTATCAACATACATCCCCTTCTTGTCACAGCATCTCTTATTATAGGTGGTGCAATTGGCGGACTTTTGGGTATGATACTCGCTGTGCCATGCGGCGCCTTGGTTAAGGTCTATTTTGAAAAGCTGATCAATTATCTTTTGAAAAAAAGAAAGATGAATGAAAGCCTGGAAGATGAGCTGAATAAAGAAGACTTTGAAAAGGCTTCTGAAAAAGATAGCATCGAAAAAGAGGCCGCTGAGAAAGAAAATTCTGAAAATTAGGCTTCTGAAAAAGAGCTTGTAAGGCTCAAGTTGTAAAAAAAGAGTCAGGTAGGTCTGAGACAGGTAAGTTTGAGGCAGGTAGGTCTGCTGAGGCCACCGTGTCAGTTAAGTCTGCTGATGCTGCGTTGGAGGATGGCACTGACTCGGAAGTAAGGAGATTAGATGGCTTTAAATATAGGAAATACTTCAGGAAGTCTCTATATTTTGAGACATGGCAGGACAGATTGGAATGCTCAGAGAAGGCTACAGGGACGTACAGACATAGAACTCAACAAGGAGGGGGAAGAGATGGCCCTTGAAAAGGGCCGTGAAAGACAATTTAGCTTTGATATATGTTTTTCGTCACCTCTAAAAAGGGCTGTCAGGACGGCAGAACTCTATCTGACAGGAAGTCAAACACCGATTCTGACTGATGACAGGCTATGTGAGATGAGCTTTGGTCAGTATGAGGGGATGACTGTAGACGATAATTTTGACAAGCTTCCTATCAGCGTCTTTTTTAGTGATCCTTTATCTTATAGGGCTGACAGAGGGGCTGAGTCTGTAGAAGAGCTTTTTTCAAGAACCAGAGCTTTTATCGATGAGGAAATTCTTCCAAGACTCAAAGCTTCTGAGAATATCCTGATTGTGGGACACGGAGCCATGAATTGTGCCATAATTTCGCAGTTTAGAGGATATGAAATTAAGGATATGTGGAAAGAGTTTCCACAAAACTGCCAGTTGTTAAGGCTTGTTTGATTACTTTTAAAATAGTATCCATAAGCTTTTTTGTATGCTTTTATCAGCCTGTTTTTGGTTTTTTTTCTTGTGAATACATGGCGAATGATATATCATATATATTGTGTTTTATAGAAATTATTTTTGGAGATTAATGTGAATTATATAGTGCTTGATCTTGAATGGAATCAGAGCCCTATTGGGAAAAAAGGGGCTGTTGCAGGAATTCCCTTTGAGATTATACAGATAGGTGCTGTTAAGCTTAATGAGCGATTTGAAGAGATAGACAGCTTTGATGCTTATGTTAAGCCTATAGTATACAGCAAAATGCAGCGCGCTGTCAGCGAGATTATCCATGTGACAATGGAGGAGCTGAAAGAGAACGGAGAAATCTTTAGCGATGTTGCAGACAGATTTTTCAAATGGTGTGGGGATGATTTTATCTTTTGCACATGGGGAGAGGGAGATTTGGTAGAACTTCAGCGCAATGTGGAATATCATGGTCTGGATTATAAGTTCGCCTATCCTCTCTTTTTTTATGATTTGCAAAGGCTATATAGCATGGATAAAGAGGATAAGGAAGCTCGATACTCCTTGCAGGATGCTATAAAGGAATGTGGCTTGCCTGAAAAGAAGGATTATCACTCTGCTATAAATGATGCTAGATATACAGGTCAGATTATGGCATTTATCGATATGGAAGCTTATGGGGCTTACAAAAATATTGATAACCATACAATTCCTGACAGTATCGAGAATGAGATACATATAGATTTCCCAACTTACAATAAGTATATTTCAAAGGGATTTAGGTCTGCTGATGCGGCAATCAACTGCAAAAGAGTCACTAATGACCTCTGTTATATATGTGGATTGAAGATGAAAAAAAGAGTCAAATGGTTTTTTATAAACTCAAAGTCAGGTTATTGCCTGTATGAGTGCCCAATTCACGGCAGCATAGCTGGAAGAATCAGGATTAAACAGAACGATGCAGGTCTTTTTTTCGCGAGTAGGTTTATGAAAAAGGCTGACAAAGCTCAGGCCGAAAACATAAAGGATAAGTACAAAAAATACAAGGAGAAAGAGGAGGCTAAGAAGGCCAAAAACCAGCCAAATAAGCCTAAGTCATGATAAGGCAAAGCCATGATAAGGCATATGCCTTGGCAAGGCTGGCCTTAGAAGCCGAGACCCTCTTAAAACTTGTAATTAAAGAAAGGAAGTTAAGATGAAGAAATTCAAAAAAGTAACAGCTTTTGTTTTGGCATTACTTATGCTCATCGCATATGTGCCAGCAGGCCTAATCGATGGTCTTTTTGTCACAAAAGTAAAAGCTGAGAGCAAGACTTACACACTTGATGCTTCGGAAATCGAAAAATTTGCCGCTGACAAAAAGACAGACGGACAGATAGTCAGTGCTGGAGAGAACGATTATTTCTCGATTGTAGCTAGTGCTAAGACAGCAGTACAGGACAATTCAAAGACATTTGCCAATGCAAACGGCAACAACTACCTTTATGGACTTATTGTTACAGAGTCAGATTCCGGCTCTGTAACACCTGAAATTACTTATGTTAAACTTCAGGTCAATGCAAACATAGCAAAGAAGGTTACTACAGCTTCTTATCCTATCAATTTTTCGGCAAATGCTGATGGTAAGATTACCATTAAGAAGACAGGCAGTGATGGCGTAGAATCCAGTGTTGTTGAAGATTTTGCACTCACAGCTAACAAGGCGGTCAATGTTGCCACTGTGCAGCTTGAGCCAGGCGACACAAGGTTTAGCTACACATTTACCCCGGATGCAGATTATCAGCCATCTAAGTATCAGAAGATGGATTCTTACGAGCCTGTAAGCCAGGGATGGACAGTTAATTATGACAATGTGATTGTGGTTGATGAGAATACTATCTTTGTTTCTAATTCAGGAAAGAGCTCAAATGCTGGTACTAAGGAGAGCCCACTTGATATCTATACAGCTATGAAGAATGCTAAGGCTGGTCAGACTATCCTTCTTATGGGTGGTGAGTATGTCTTAAGTTCAGCAGTAACTGTACCAGAGACTGCAAGGGGAACAGCCGACAAACATATCATTGTTATGGCAGACCCAGACAACAGCGAAAGACCAGTATTTAACTTTTCTAAAAAGAGCGCAGGTTTTATCCTTAACAGTGTATATACTGATTTTAGTGGATTTGACGTAACAGGTACATCCGATGGAACTAACGGAACTTCTCGTCAGAAGGGTATCCAGGTATCAGGTCACAACCTTACACTTACTGATATTCACACTTACAGCAACGGTAATACTGGTATCCAGGTTTCTGGTTCAGGCAGCGATACATTTGACAAGTGGCCAAGTGAAATTACTATTCAGTCATGTATCTCTTACAATAACGCCGATGTAGGCAATAACTATGAGGATGCGGATGGATTTGCCGCAAAGCTCACAGTTGGCAACAATGTAGTATTCGACAATTGTATATCTTACAACAATGCTGATGATGGTTGGGATTTATATGCTAAGCCAAAGACAGGCCAGATCGGCGCAGTAACTATCAGCAATTGTGTAGCTTACAACAATGGTTACCTCCTCGACGGAACAGATGCCGGCGATGGCAACGGCTTCAAGCTCGGCGGTATGGGCATAGAGGGTGGCCACATGCTCATTAATTCAGTTGCATATAACAATAAGGCTAAGGGTATTGATTCTAACTCTTGTCCTGATATTAAGGTTACCAACTGTACAAGTTTCGACAATGAGAAGGCCAATGTGGCTTTCTACACTAAGAATCCTGCAACAACAACTGATTTTGAGGGAACAGGCATTATCTCTTTCAGAAAGAATGTAGCTCTCACAACTTCAGAGATTATCACTCCTATCGGTGATCAGGATACTACTAAGATTTACAAGGACAGAAACTACTACTGGAATGGTAGCAATAAGACTTCTACAAACACTTTAGGTGATAAGATCACTGAGGATATGTTTGTATCCCTTGATACTAAGGGTATAACACCTACTATAGAGAATGGTAAAATTAACATGCATGGTCTTCTTGAGCTCACCAGCAAGGCTCCATCTTATGTAGGTGCTAGAATCAACACTGTAATCAGTACTAAGTCATATGATGATATTCTTACAGATAACTCTTATGAGATTCTTGAGAAAGACGGACTTAAGTATCTATCAGGTTTCGCAGTTAATACAACTGTAGCAGACTTCCTTGCCTCAGATCCTGCTAAGGCTGATGGCTATACAGTAAGCATAACAAATGCGGATGACAGCGAAGTTAAAACAGATTCTAATTGCAAAACTGGCTTAAAGCTTACAGCAAGCTCTGATTCAGAGACTTATACATATTATATTGTCATCTATGGCGATATTAATGGTGACGGTGCAATCAATGTTAATGATATTGCTCAGGTTCAGAAGTCCATTCTTAGAATTAACACTCTCACAGGTGCTTATTACATTGCAGCTCATGTTAGCAGTTCAGTTGATTCAGAGCCAAATGTTTTAGATATTCAGCAGATTCAAAAGAATATCCTTGGCATATCAACAATATCTCAGAAGAAGAATTCTTAAAAGTAAATAATGCTTTGAACTTCAGATCAAGAAGTTTGGCTTTAATTAAGGTGGTGGCCCCCGGGCCACCACCTTTTTTGGGGTTTGGAGGGGGCGAGAAAGTGAGAAAGGAAGAAAATATCTCCCAGTATTGTGGGTGGAAGCGAGTTGGAGGGGGCGAGAAAGTGAAAAAGGAAGAAAATATCTCCCAGTATCACGGAGGGGGGAGCCAGAGATGGAGATACCAAAAAGTATGGAAAAGCAAGTCGAAGAAAGCAAAAAAATCTGCATGTTATAGAATTTAAAACTGATTTGTGATATATTACTATGTAGTATAAGTGGCTGTTGAAGCCTAGACGGGAGATATGCTTATGGCACATGTGAGAAAAAAAGATGCGGTTTTTTTGACAGAATTAGATACATACCTTTTTGGACAGGGTACTCATTATGAAATTTATAACAAAATGGGAGCTCATGAGGCTGAAAAGGATGGCAAAAAGGGAATTTACTTTGCAACCTGGGCACCAAATGCTCGTGATATATTTGTCGTGGGTGACTTTAATAACTGGCATGAAGAGGACAAGTATAGGATGAATCCAGTGTCTGACGGTGGAGTTTATGACCTTTTTGTTGAGGGAGCTTGCGAGGGGCAGTGTTACAAGTTTTTAATAATAGCTCAAAATGGTGATAGATTGTACAAGGCAGATCCATATGCTAATGCTGCACAGCTTAGACCTGAGACTGCTTCGGTAATTACTAATTTGGAAGGCTTTGAGTGGGGTGATAAGTCTTGGGTTAGTAAGAAACAAAAGGAAGACCATCTTAAGTCACCAATGGTAATTTATGAGTGTCATTTGGGATCTTGGAAGAAACAAGATGATGGCACTGAAGATGGATACATGAATTATCGAGAGCTGGCTCATGAATTAGTTGAATATGTTAAGAAGATGAATTATACCCATGTCGAACTTATGGGAATTGCTGAGTATCCATATGATGTTTCTTGGGGCTATCAGGTAACCGGATACTATGCACCTACAGCTAGGTATGGAAGTCCAACTGATTTCATGTATTTTGTTGATTATTGCCATCAGAATGATATAGGAGTCATACTTGATTGGGTGCCAGCGCATTTTCCGAAGGATGCCCATGGCTTGGCTAATTTTGATGGTTCGTGTGTTTATGAGTATGCAGATCCAAGAAAGGGTGAGCATCCAGACTGGGGCACAAAAGTATTTGACTATGCTAAGAATGAGGTTTCAAACTTCCTTATAGCCAACGGAATGTTCTGGGTAGATAAGTTCCATGTAGATGGCTTAAGGGTAGATGCGGTTGCGTCTATGCTTTATCTTGATTACGGAAGAAGCGCAGGAAATTGGATTCCTAACAAATATGGAGATAATGGCAATCTTGAGGCTATGAATTTTTTGAAGCACCTCAACAGCATGATGAGACAGAGATTCCCTCAGGCAATTACTATTGCAGAGGAGTCGACAGCATGGCCAAATGTTTCGGGAAATCCAGATGACGGCAATTGTTTAGGTTTTACTTTTAAGTGGAATATGGGATGGATGCATGATTTTCTTGAGTACATGAAGTTGGACCCATTTTTCCGTAAGCCAAATCATGGTAAGATGACTTTTAGTACCATGTATGCTTACAGTGAGAACTTTATCTTGGTTCTTTCGCATGATGAGGTAGTTCATCTCAAATGCTCTATGATTAATAAAATGCCGGGTTTGGGCAAGGATAAGTTTGACAACTTAAAAGTTGGATATGCCTTCATGTGTGGTCATCCTGGAAAGAAACTGCTCTTTATGGGTCAGGAATTTGGCCAATATGAGGAATGGAATGAGAAGAAGGCTCTTGATTGGTATCTCTTGTCAGAGTCTGAAAATAAGAATTTGCAGGAATTCGTAGCCAAGCTCAACAAGCTTTACTGCAGTCACAAATGCATGTATGAAACAGACTTTGACAGCAGAGGCTTTAGATGGATTAACGCGGATGATGCTGAGAATAGCGTGTACTCTTGGGTTAGAATCAGCGAGGACAAGAAAAAGAATCTGCTTTTTGTTCTCAACTTTACACCTGTAGAGCGCGATAATTTTAGAATTGGAGTTCCGGCAAAGGGAAAGTATAAGTTGGTTCTTGGCTCTGATGAGGATAATCAGAAGAAGAGTCTTGCTAGTAATGACGGCGAATGTGATGGTTTTAAGCAGTCTTTGTTGGTAGATTTGCCTAGATATGGAGTCGCAGTCTATGAGTTCAGCGCGGATGAAATTGACGAGAAGAAGGGATTGTAAATTTATATTTCTAGAAATTAAATAGACCTATATAAGATTTGTAAAAGAATTAAAGGCCACAGACAGCAAAATACTGTTTGTGGCCTTTGTCAGTATTAAATATTGTATCTAATTAAATATAACTTGCAAATATACATCTGATATAATAAACTAAGAAATATTCTAATTCAAAAAAAAACAAACAAACGCTATTTTAAAGTAGAGTAAATGGAGGAGAAAGATGTTACTTAGTTTATTATTAGCCGTTATGCTGGCTTTTTGCGCCTTTTTGCCAGTCGGAGTGGCAATGGTACTAGAAGCTTTCATGTCAAGATTATCAGGTATGGGACTAGTGGGCCTTTTTATATGGCTTACTATTCTTATACCTTCTTTTTATGTCTTCATGCTAGACTTGATGAAGAACTTAAAGAAATCTGCGAATGTCGCTAAAGGCAGAGAGTCTACTCATTCTGCCTTTAGGTTCGAATTTTTCAAGGGCTTAAAAATCACAGGAAAACTCTATTGATGAGAAAAAGGATCAGCTCTCAAGTTTAGTTTCCACAGATAAAAAATCAACAACCTACAAAACTGCAGACAGGACCTACAAGACTGTTGTCTCAGCTAATAAAAAGGTTTATGAGGACAAGGATGCCTGAGGTGATTAAACTTCTGAGAAAAATGAGGATGAAAATCTAGCAAATAAACTTAATGTTACAGTTTGGGCTCCACAGTATTTGGTGTGGGCATATCCTTCGGGGAGACATATTATTGCTCCTCGCTCCAAATATAATTCCAAGTACCCAGATTCGCGTATTAGAGGAAAGTTTATACCATACTATCCAGGAGGTAATAAGAAATGAAATGTAAAAAATGTAATAGCGAACTGATTGAGTATCGGATCGGTGATTCTGTAGAGTATATTTGCCCAGTGTGTGATGAATCACCTGCAACACAAGTTGAGAATCTGATTGAGTTTGATCCTAACAAGTATGTTGTGAGAATTGTGCCGGTAAAGACCTATGAAAAGAGTGTTCTTAAAGGTGTAGCTCGGCTTTGTATGTGTAATACCCTTGAAGCAAAGAGGATTCTTGAAGAAAACGGTTTTGAATTTAAACCAATGGATGCATTGGATACCAAGTCGTTAAAAAGGAAAATAGAGGATGTTGGATGTGAATATACAATTAGTCCGGAATTCAGATGGTAAAAGAAAGTGGGAATATCAGTTATGGTATTCCCACTTTTGATCTGATGTTGAGTTTAAGAATTCTGCCGAAATGGTATGGTTTTTCCTTGTTATTGAATTAAATTCTATTATAATAATTTGTGGGGCCTGTGGAGATAATCCATGATTTCTGTGTTTATAGAGATAATGTAATTAACAATCACTTTGTGATTTAATCGACTTTCAAAAAATGAAGGTGCTATTTGTATTTATTGGGGCCCCTTTTATGGAGATAATATGGACGAAGAAAGACAAAAATTAGAAGATCAAATATGGTTTACAAGGGTTTCTAGAACAAAAGCAGAGAATCGCTTGATTGAAAAATAACATTTTGCTCAGTTTATTAATATTTATTATTCATTAGTTGCGATTATATGCTCGATTCTGTCATATCATTACAACGATACGAAGATGGGACTGTTTACAATTATTATAAAAATAAATTGTTGGACTTTTCTAATAGTGAAGTTACGTTTATGTCTGTGGGGGAATTATTTGATATTCGAAATGGATTAAGCAAAGAAAAATCATTTTTCGGACATGGGATGCCAATAATTAATTTTTCGGATGTTTATAATAAAAGATACTTAGAAAAAAAAGATGTTAAAGGGTTGGTTGATGTGTCTGATGACGAGATATCACGATTTAGTGCTAAAAAAGGAGACGTTTTTTTTACAAGAACATCGGAAACTAAAGAGGATATAGGAATGTCAAGTACACTTGTTGATGATATCCCAAATTGTGTTTTTAGTGGCTTTGTTTTAAGGGCGAGACCTAAAACGGATTTATTATTACCGAAGTTTTGTGCATATTTTTTCTCTACTGATGCGGTTAGAAAGACAATTGTTAGGTATGCATCAGTTACGACAAGAGCAACAACAACTGGACCAAAACTATCTAAGATAATGGTGCCGATAGTGGATATTGATAAACAACAAGAAATAGTCGATATTTTGGATCGTTTTGATGGATTATGCAATGACATATCTGAAGGGCTTCCGGCAGAAATCGACGCACGTCAGAAGCAATATGAGTATTACAGAGATAAACTTTTGAATTTTAAGGAGAAGGAAGCAAGCAGTTAAGTATACAAGGAGGGAAAAGTTGAAGGATATAAAGAAAGACCCCTTTGAAGAATATATAAGGAATCTTCCACCTACCAGAAAGGAACTGGGACAGGCTTGGCAGACTGCGATTGGATTACAGGATGTGGATGGACTAAAGCCATCTGAATATCTGTATGAGACTGCAAAGAAGAATATTGATGGTGAAATCTCTGTGGATGAAGCAGGGGATTTGATCAATAGTTACTATGAGAGCAAAGATGGTCGTTCTGAGGCGGAAGCACGTACAGAAGAAGCGGATAAGGTGTCTGCAAGAATTGCAAAAATATTATCAGAGAAGGCGTTTACTTTTTCGCCGACACAGTATCTGTCTATTCATCGAACATTGTTCATGGGAATCTTTTCTCATGCCGGAAAGATAAGAGATTATAATTTCACAAAAAAAGAATGGGTTCTTGAAGGTGATACCGTTTCTTATGGAGGGGCATCTGAATTACGTGAAACGCTGGACTATGACTTTTCTCAGGAAAGAGATTTTCGTTATAACGGATTAACAATGGATGAAGTGATTCATCATTTGGCAGTGTTTATTTCAAGACTTTGGCAAATCCATGTATTCGAAGAAGGGAATACCCGAACGACGGCTGTATTTTTAATAAAATATCTTCGAATGCTTGGCTTTGAAGTTGAGAATGATTTGTTTGCGGAAAACTCGTGGTATTTTAGAAATGCTTTGGTTCGAGCTAATTATAACAATATTAAAAAGGGTATCTACGAAACCACAGAGTTTTTGGAAAAGTTCTTAAGAAATCTTCTCTTGGATGAGAAGCATGAGCTTCATAACAGGGAAATGCATGTAAGTGGTAAATTTTTATTGGGTCACGATGAACCGATAAATGACCCAATAAATGACCCAATAAAATTGGATGATCGTGAACAGCAAATTATTGAGTTGTTACGAGAAAAGTCTGATTTGACACGCAAAGAAATGGCGGCTCGTTTAGAATGCTCGGATTCAACAGTTAAGCGTTGCTTACAGTCAATGGTTGAAAAGGGTGTTATCAAACGAATTGGATCAAATAAGAAGGGTGAATGGATTATATTGGAGGGAAAATAATGCCATTTTTAATATAGTAGCAGCTTCGAATGAGAATACAGTTGTTACAGAGTACGAACCGGAAAAGTCTCGTTCAGATAGCTATCAGAGTGAAGCTGAATTAGAAAAAGAGTTTATTCGTCTGTTGACAGAGCAGGGATATACTTATTTACAAATACACAAAGAAGAGGATTTGATTCGAAATCTGCGCTTTTGCATGGAGGAACTTAATAACTATAAATTCTCCGATGATGAGTGGAGCAGATTCTTTTCTGATGCTTTAGCAAATCCGAATGAGCATATTGTTGAGAAAACAAGGAAGATTCAGGAAGATAATGTTCAGGTTTTGAAACGTGATGATGGTTCATCAAAGAACATTACTATCATCGATAGAAAGAATATTCATAACAATAAGCTTCAGGTAATCAATCAATATGTGATAGGTACAGAAGAGGGAGCAAGACATGATAATCGGTATGATGTGACCGTTTTGGTAAATGGTCTCCCGCTTGTTCATATTGAGTTAAAGCGTCGTGGTGTAGCAATCCGTGAAGCTTTTAACCAGATCAATCGTTATCAGAGAGATTCATTCTGGGCGGGCTGTGGATTGTTTGAATATGTCCAGATATTTGTTATCAGTAACGGAACAAATACGAAATATTATTCTAACAGTACACGCTTTAATGCGATCAAAGATGCAAGTTCTGGAAAAACAAAGAAGGAAAAGACGAGCAACAGTTTTGAATTCACATCATTTTGGGCTGATTCTAATAATAGAGTGATTCCGGATTTGATTGATTTTACAAAGACCTTTTTTGCAAAGCACACGATTTTAAATATTCTTACGAAGTATTGTATCTTCACAGCTGAGGATACACTTCTTGTAATGCGTCCATATCAGATTACGGCGACGGAAAGAATCTTAAATCGTATTGAGATTGCCAATAACTATAAAAAATATGGAGATATTGCCGGTGGTGGCTACATTTGGCATACAACAGGCTCCGGTAAGACTCTTACATCGTTCAAATCTGCAAGATTAGCTTCTCAGTTGCCTTATATTGATAAGGTTTTATTTGTCGTTGATCGTAAAGATTTGGATTATCAGACTATGAAGGAGTATGACAGATTTGAAAAGGGAGCTGCTAACTCTAATAGTAATACGACGATTCTAAAACGACAGTTAGAGGATTCGAATGCACATATTATTATTACGACCATTCAGAAGCTTTCTACATTCATTAAAAAATATCCGGGCCATGAAGTCTTTGGAAAGCATGTTGTTATTATTTTTGATGACTATGTGATAATAGGACTAACCCAAGAAAGCCCGGAAATAAAGGCTTTTGCGGCATAGTCCTTTTTATTTGACCTTTAAAATGGACGAACAGAGATGAAAGATGGCGCCTTCTAAAATCTCATAACTGAAAATCTGAAGTCAGGTATCGTGTCAGCTTCAGTCTGACCATCTGACCTATTTGTTATGACGAATGGAGGCATATTATGACAAAGAGAAAAGAATACAGACCTATGACAGTAAGCGAGTGCAGCGACTATGGAAGAAATTCATTTCCGATGCTCAGAATTAAAGGGCTGTGGCTGAAGCAGCTCGGATTTGAGGCAGGAGATCCCGTGATGGTTAAATGTGAGGATAACAGACTTATCATCACAAAGGTGGAGCCAGGTACAGAAGCAGCTGTTGCAAGGTAAGTGAACAGCAGTGGAGCCGATGGGATGATTCCTGTCGGCTCCATTTTGACGCCAGTGCAATTTGACTGGCTAAAACATCAAGGAAAACTAGGCGTGACGCGGCTTTTGATAGGAAATCTTGAATTTTCCAAGAAAATCTTGAGTGAATTTGCACAGTGTGCTATACTAAAATAGTATGCGCGTTCTATAAATAGCCCGTTATGAAAGGTTAAAAATACTACTATGGCAATGAATTACGATAAATTATGGAAACTGCTTATTGATAAAAAAATGAACAGGACGGATCTACATGAGCAAGCGCATGTGTCTACAAATGCAATAGCTACCATGGGCAAAGGTGGCGATGTATCGACAAAAGTTCTTGATAAGATTTGCAAGACGCTTGATTGCCAGATCCACGACATTGTTGATTACGTACCGGATAAAGACGACGTACAGGAAGACTAACTGCAAGGAGCATTTTTTGTGTGGTGTAAGAACTGTAATATAGAAACAAATGAAGAAAATTGCCCTATCTGCGGTGAGGAGACTGTTGAAGATTATCCGACTGAAGTTTACTGGTGCGATGATTGCAGAGTTCCGGTAATGCAGGCAGTGAATCAGGCAGACAAAGGAATCTGTCCTAGATGCGGCAAGCCAATGAAATATCTTGCTGCTGATATTAGACCGGTCTTCCCGGAAGAGAGGCTACTAATTGAAATATTACTGGGTAAGAAACCTCATCAGTGGATAGATGAATCCGTATGGGCTTCCAACAACAGATATTATATAAATGGCAAGTCTGTCGCTTTACCTAGTAAGTTGTTTAAGGAAGCAAATGCAGATGAGTATATTGAGCAGCTTGAAAGAAATAAGGAAGATAATTCCTATGAAGCTTTTGATCGCTATATAGATGCTTTTGTTGAGGCAAACAGGACAAGACTGGACTATCTGATTGATGAGTCGCACACCTTTGTCAAGAAAACAGCGGCTAAGTTTCCAGAGGAGAATATAGTCCTATCGTTCTCGGGAGGAAAGGATTCCACCGTGACTGCAGATTTGGCGATAAAAGCATTGAGTGATCCATCACTGGTGCATATTTTTGGAAATACAACACTTGAGTTTCCGCTCACTATAGAGTATGCCAAGCGCTATAGAAAGAATCATCCACAGTCTATTTTTAAGACTGCTGAGAATCATGAGCAGGTGTTCAAGGATGTGTGTGAGGATATAGGGCCGCCAGCCAGAATGATGAGATGGTGCTGCTCTATGTTTAAGACAGGACCGATTACCAGAGTAATAAATTCCTTATATAGGGATCAGCGAATCCTGACCTTCTATGGAATCAGGAAATCGGAGTCTGTAAGTAGAAGTAAGTATAACAGAGTCGAGGATGATGCTGAGTCAGTAAAGATTCAGCAGCAGACAGTAGCATCTCCAATATTCTTCTGGAAGGATATGGACATTTGGCTGTATATCCTGGCTGAAAAGATTGATTTCAACGATGCTTACCGCTTAGGTTACGACAGAGTTGGATGCTGGTGCTGCCCTAACAACAACCAGAGGGCACAGTTCCTCTCAAGGATATATATGCCTGAGCAGTCAAAGGCTTGGAGGGACTTTCTCATAGACTTTGCACGAAAGATAGGAAAGCCGGATGCAGAAGAGTATGTAGACTCTGGTGCATGGAAGGCAAGACAAGGTGGTAATGGTCTTGCTGCAGCGGGTGATGTGAAAATTCGCTTTACCAACTGCACAACTGAAGATCATGCAAAGATTTATCGCCTGGTACGTCCGATGGATGATGAGTTCTTAAATATGCTCACACCATTTGGAAGAGTGGCTCCTGAGCTTGGTCAGAAGCTATTGCATGAGGTGCTGGTACTTGATATAAGGACGAATGTTCCTATTCTGTCAGTACAGCCTTTTGAACAGGGCGGATACGAGTTTGCTGTTAAAGTCAGAACCATGAATGTAAAGGATCATGACGATTTACAGCATATGGTTGGTTACCAAGTTAGGAAATTTAATGCATGTAGAAAATGCTTGAAATGTGAATCCCTTTGCAAAGCAGGGGCGATTTCGATTTCAGCAGACAGATATTTTATTGATCCGGAAAAATGCGTTCATTGCAAAATGTGTATGACTGCCAAGTATCTCAGAGGCGGCTGCATGATGGACAAATATTTGCGGACAAAGGATTAGGAGGAACAGAGGGATGGCTACGAAGTTTCGAGCCCATGAAACATTCTTTATAAGAAAGGGATGGCTCAGTAAAGGTATGCGCTATGTATCGCAAAAGCCAGATGTCTTTACTGACAAAAATGATAATCCGATGGATGTTCTTGGAATCGGTGCCAATATGGTCAAATCCCTTAGATATTGGCTTCAGGCAGTAGGTCTGACGAAAGAACCAAAGACTGGTAAGAAGAATCAGTCCCTGACTCCTTTCGGAGAAATTGTATATGAGAAGGATCCGTATACAGAAGAGTTAGGAACACTTTATCTTCTCCACTATAAGCTCGTTACTGATGAAGAGATGGCTCCATCCTGGTATTACTTCTTCAATAAATTTGCTATGAAAGAATTCAGCAAGGATGATTTCGTAGCTCAGATACAGAATGAATTGAAGATGGATGGTACAACGGTAGCTATCAGATCATTGACCGATGACTTTACCTGCATTGTTAATACGTATGTGCCAAGGTATAAGTCTGATCCAAATAAGGTTTCTCCAGAGAATAATATTAATTGTCCATTTGGAGAACTGGGGCTTATTGATATTCTGAGCAAAGAACGAGGAAACTATACATATAAGAAATCCATACCAATGGCAAGAAGCTTTAATCCTTGGGTGATTATGGCTGTAATCGCAGATCAGGCAAAAGGCAGAGAAGAGATTAGCTTAAATGAGCTTCTGTCTGCGGAGAAGAATATTGGTAAGGTGTTTAACTTAGATTCAATCTGTATGCTTTCTGTGCTTCATGAAGTGGAGAAGCTGGGAGAGATTAAGATAATCCGTACAGCAGGATTGGATGTTGTCCGGGTATTACATAAACGTAGCTTTATTGACTGCGTTAACAAATACTATGCCGATATAGAGGGAACAAATTCATGAGCAAAATGATTTCTGTTGCGTCAGGATTCCAGTATTCAGTAAACATTGGATACGACCTGAACAATGATGACAAATTAAAGAATTTCATACCGACAAAATCGGCATTGACGTTGTTAAAGGACATACTTAGCAGTACAGCTCCTGATGCAACGGAAAGAGCGCGAGTTCTTGTAGGAGCATATGGAAAAGGTAAGTCTCACATTATACTTACCATTCTTTCGATGCTTATGCAAAGAGACCGTTCTTTGTTTACACATTTGATGCCGAAAATCAATGAGGATCCAGAGCTGAAGCAGCTGGTTGATAATTACTATTCAGATAAGAACAATAGGATCCTGCCGGTTATCATTAACGGAACAAGTGGCAGCTTACCACAGGCTTTTCTTCTTGCATTGCAGAGAACGCTTGATGAGAATGGTTTGGATATCATGCCAGAGACCAATTACAGGGCTGCTATTAATGCCATACAGAAGTGGAAAGCTGATTATCCGAAGACTTACGACAAATTCAAGAAAGAAATAAGTCTTCCGGTAGATGCTTTTATTTCTGAACTAAACGATTACAATGCTGCAATCTACAGCGAGTTTGAAGAGGTTTATCCTAAACTTACATCGGGAAGTATATTCAATCCGTTTGTGGGATTTGATGTTGTAGAGTTGTATGAGAGTGTTGTAAAGAGCCTCAAGCAGCGTGGATATCTGGGAATATATGTTGTCTATGATGAATTCAGCAAGTTCCTGGAGTCTAACATCACAGCAGCATCTGTTAGTGATACAAAGATGTTGCAGGATTTCGCTGAGAAATGTAATCGAAGTGGTGAGAATGAGTTGCATTTATTGTTGATTTCTCACAAAGAGATATCCAACTATATAGATCAGTTGCCAAAGGCAAAGGTTGATGGTTGGCGTGGCGTTTCTGAAAGATTCCGTCACATTCATTTGAACAATAACTTTGCTCAGACATATGAGATTATATCTACTGTTATCATTAAGGACAGAGATAAATGGGAAGATTTCCAAGATAAGAATAAAGCCAGATTTGACCAGTTGATGTCAAGATATGCTGAGCATGCAATATTCAGTGACACTGATCAGAAGGAATTGGAGACAACAATATATGAATGCTACCCGTTACATCCGGTTTCAACATTCATTCTTCCAAGACTTTCTGAACGTGTAGCACAGAATGAACGTACATTATTTACCTTCCTGTCTGCTGATGGAACATCGACTCTACCAGCATTCTTGAGGGGATTAAAGGACAAGGACTTCAGAGTCATTACACCTGATCTTATTTTTGATTACTTTGATCCGGTTCTGCAGAAGGAGCCTTTTGCAGGAGAACTTCATAAGAACTATGTTTTGACAAAGACTATTCTCGACCAGATTGAAGATCAGATTCTTGAAGGCAAGATAGTAAAGACGATTTCTTTGATATATCTGTTGGGGCAGTTTGATAAGCTGAAGCCTATTAAAGAGGAGATTGTTGGAATCTACAGCATGGAATACAAGCCTGCTGAGATTGAGGCTGCAATTGATCGTCTTATCAAGGATGAGTATGTGATTTATCTGAAGCGTAGTAATGACTATCTGAAATTGAAGCAGACATCCGGTGTGGATGTAGAGCAGAAAATATCAGATACTATCGCAGCTTTGGCTCCTTCATTCTCATTGAAGAGCGCATTGAATGCTTCAAATATTGATAACTACCTCTATCCATCAAAATATAATGATGAGAAAGAGATGATTCGCTACTTTGAGTTTGAGTTCATAGAAGAACAGGAACTTGAAGGGGATATTGACTGGGTGAAAAAGGCAGAAGATATCAGTGCAGATGGTGTGGTATACGCCATTGTCTGTGAGGATCCTGAGTCTATTAAAGGAATAAAGAATAAAATCCTAAAGTCTAGCCGGGGATGCGATAGATTTATTTTCATAATGCCAAAGAAAGCTACTGCTATTAGAAAAATCCTGCAGGAGTTTGAAGCAGTAAGTGCACTGAGGGATAAGGCAAAAGAAGATACAGTTCTTTTTGAGGAATATGAAGTAATATATGAGGATTTAAGAGATGTAATCAGCGAATTTATCAGTGGTTATACTCATCCGGAGGATTATAAGTCTGCATATATTTACAACGGCGAAGAAAAGAACATATTACGTAAGGCTGCCTTGACAGGGCTTGCATCGGATATTTGCTTTAATATTTTCTCTGAGACACCTGTTATTAACAATGAGGCAATCAATAAGGATGAGATTACCTCAATTGCAAATAATAGCAGAAATAAGATCCTTTCAGGCCTTCTCAGAAATGTTTTGGAGCCAAATCTTGGGCTCACCGGAACTGGCCAGGAAGTTTCTATTATGAGAAGCACACTTGTAAGAAAAGAGGTTCTTCTCGATGATCAGGAGGGTACCAGAATCAATCTGGCTCCATCGGATAAGCTGATGAAGGGTGTGCTTGATGCAATTGTTTCCTTCGTTATGGATGCCAAAAAGAAGGGTACAGCATCTTTTGATCAACTGTACAATGTGCTTACGTCTCCGGAATATCATATAGGTATTAGGAGTGGAGTCATTCCAATCTATATTGCAGCTGTTTTTCACGAATTTAGTGAGGACATTATTCTACAGAATGATTTAGGACAGTTGCCATTATCTGCTGATACTCTGCAGATGATTAATGCATGCCCAGAGGATTACACACTTGTGTTCCTTGAATGGAATCCTGAAAAGCAGGAATTTGTAAGCAAGCTTTCTGAGATATTCAGTAATTATGTAATTGAGGCAGAAAAGAATCTTAGTGCTTATGATTTTGTAGCATCTGCAATGAAGCGCTGGTATCTGTCACTGCCAAGATATGCTAAGGAATCCAAAGGAATGGGTGACAAGGAATCGAGCAAGAGATACCTTAAGATGGTTAAGTTGCTTAAGCTGAATCTTAACGGTCATGAGTTGTTGTTTGAGAAACTTCCTGAAGCCTTTGGATATAGAGATTTCAACGAAGGCCTTGCAGAGAATATTGAGAATGCTAAAAACTACTATGATGGCAAAATAGCTGAACTCAAGGTTGAGCTGATAAAGCAGACTAAGCAGATATTCTCAATCGCTGCAAACAGAGCTAAGTTGAAAAGGACATCCTTATCATCTGTAATCAAGGATTGGTGTGAAACACTGGATCCCCATGTATTTGAACAGCTTTTTGAAAATGGAACAAACAAGTGCCTGGGACTTTTTAAGGAAGTAACAAATGATGAAGAGACATTTGTTGCCAGATTAGCAAAAGCTGCAACGGATCTCAGAGTTGAAGACTGGGATGATGATACTGTAGAACGTTTCAAAGAGAATCTTGCAATGTACAAAAGGACTGCTGAGGAATTCCAAAGCAGTGAGTCTGAAAGCGAAGACAGTGCTGCAAGTACTTATGAAATCAGATTCCGCAGTGATGATGGTTCATCAGAAGTAAAACGATTTGACAGAGTTGAAACAAGTAAGAGAGGAAAGCTTCTGTATAATTCGATTCTGTCTGAGATAGATTCCATGGGATATTCTATTTCAGAACAGGAGAAGAGGCAGATCCTCATGGATATATTAAAGAAAATGTGCTAAGGGGAGGTGTTACAAGTGGCATATTTTGATAATGCTGCAACTACATACCCAAAGCCGGATTGCGTCTATGACTTCATGGATAGCTTTTATCGTTCCAGCGGAGCAAATGCTGGACGTGGAAACTATAAGCTTGCGCAGAGTGCAGGAGCTTTAATTGGGGATACACGAAAGAAGATCCAGGAGCTCTTGCATTGCCAGGCAAAGCAGGTTGTCTTTGAACCAACGGCAACAATCGCGTTGAATATTATTATTCAGGGCATTATTGAAAAAGAAGCTGTTAATATTTATATCAGCCCCTTTGAGCATAATGCAGTTACCAGAACACTTCATCATTTTGAAGAGCAGGGAAAAATCAAGGTCACACAGCTGACTGTTTCAAAGAGCATGGTGTATGACCTAGAAAAAATCAGATATCAGTTTGATACTGTTAAACCTGATTTTGTTATAGTTAGTCATGCCAGCAATGTGTTTGGACTTATTGCACCGGTAGAGGATATTTTCGCACTGGCTAAGAAATATGATGCCATAACCCTTGTGGATATGGCACAGACTGCTGGGTTGGTTGATTTGAATGTAGGCCTTACCACTATAGATTTTGCTGTATTTGCAGGACATAAAACATTGTATGGCCCAACTGGAATATCTGGATTTGTGATGAATCCATCCGTGAAATTTCCGGCAGTAATATTTGGTGGTACCGGATATGAATCTGCAAATCAGGATATGCCGGAAGATTTACCTCAGAAATATGAGATGGGGACTTTGAACATTGCTGGTATAGCCGGATTAAATGCAGCCCTTGGATGGTCAGCACAGGTTACTATCGATGCCATAAGAGAAAAAGAAGCTGAGAATCGAAAGAAGCTGATAGACCTCTTAAGCAGATACTCCTATATTAAAATAATTGGGAATTATGACTCATGTAATTATGTAGGAATAGTTTCTTGCATTATAGAGGGAATAAGTAGCGACAGTGCAGGACCTGTGTTTGACAGGTGTGGAATCGCTGTCAGAACTGGGCTACAGTGTGCACCGCTGGCACATCAGTTTATGGGAACGTTTCCAGCGGGAACTATCAGATTCAGTGTTAATTATTTTACGACAGATAAAGATTTTGCAGAGTTAGAAGAAGCTTTGGATTATATAGATTCAGAGCTGTAGGAGGATTGTTGTGAGCTTAAAGGACAAGAGAATAAAAAGCGAATACCGGTCCTTGATTGATAATGTGGTGCAGGATTTTTATATTCCGCTGCTTCATGAGTCAACGTCGTATAAGCGTGCTGTGGGATTCTTTTCATCTTCAGCCCTTGTCGAAATATCAAAGGGAATAGCTGATATGGCTAAAGATGGTGGAAAGATTGAAATAGTTGCTTCACCGTATTTGTCTGATGACGATATTCAGGCTATCAAGGAAGGATATGAGAACAGACAGAAGATAATAGAGGGGGCGCTTATACGTCAGTTGTCTGATGAGCATGAGGATTACTATTCTATGGAGCGCTTGAATCTTCTGGCACATCTTATCTCAGATGGGATTCTTGATATTCGCATTGCCTATACTGATAAGGACAATGAAATTGGAATGTACCATGAGAAGATGGGAATTCTAGAAGATAAAGACGGAAATCATGTTGCCTTTTCTGGATCCATGAATGAGTCTATGACAGCGATGTCCATCAATTATGAGACTATAGATGTATTCTGTGATTGGAGAGAGGCTGAAGCTGATAGAGTTAAGTTAAAGGAAAATGCCTTTTATTCCATGTGGAATAATGTTGAGCCAAGCTTAAAGGTTTTGGAATTTCCAAGTATTTCCGATGTACTTATTGAGAAATACAGAAGGAAGGACCCCAATTTTGATATTGATCATGAGCAGTTCAAAAGAAGAATCCTTGCTTATGGAAGTATGTTGCAAGGGATGAGCAATTCTTCTGGAGCTCAGGTAGGAGCAAGAATACCAGCAGATGTTGAGCTACATGAATATCAGAAGGAAGCCATTGCTTCATGGGTAGGTGAAAACTATCGAGGAATTTTTGATATGGCAACGGGTACAGGCAAAACCTATACCGGTCTTGGTGCCATTTCAAAACTTTCAGAAGATCTTAATGATGATCTTGCTGTAATCATCGTAGCTCCATATAAGCATCTGGTAGAGCAGTGGGTTGAGGATATTGTCAAATTCAACATGAAGCCTATTATCGCTTATGGAGATCCAGCCCACAAGGATTGGAGAAAGAAATTCTCCAAGGCAATAACAGATCAGAAAATCAGAAGAGATAAAAGATTCCTCTGTGTGGTGACAACGAATGTTACATTTGCTAGTCCCGACTTTCAGGAGCGAATAGATAAAATCAAGAGTCCGATTTTACTGGTGGTGGACGAGGCTCATAATTTTGGAGCCAGAAGCTATGCCAAACATTTGGATGACAGGTTTACATACAGACTTGCATTATCAGCAACGCTTGAAAGGCACAGAGATGAAGAGGGAACAGCACTTCTATACAATTTCTTTGGAAAGAAATGCATTGAGTATCCATTGGAAAGAGCTATTGATGAAGATAAGTTGACCCCGTATAAATATTATCCGGTTCTTGTTTACCTGAGTGAGCTTGAACTGGAATCTTATGAACAGCTTTCCTATGAGATGTCAAAGTGCATGATAAAGGACAAGAATGGAAAGTATAAATTAAATAAGCGAGGAGAAATCCTTGCACTAAAGAGGTCCAGGGTTGTTGCAGGAGCAATGCAAAAACTGGAGGCTCTGAAGAGAGAAATCACTCCTTACAAAGATGATAATAATATTCTGGTGTACTGTGGAGCGACAAGGGTATTGGATGATAGCGATACATCATCAGATGACGAAAGCGATATTAGACAGATAGAAGCAGTAACCAAGATTCTTGGGAATGAACTTAATATGAGTGTGGCGCGGTTTACTTCTGAAGAAAGTATGGAAGAACGTGCCTCGATTAAGGAACATTTTCAGGACGGCGGCAAGCTGCAGGCTATTGTAGCGATAAAGTGTTTGGATGAAGGTGTTAATATTCCAGGCATACGGACAGCTTTCATATTGGCAAGTACTACTAATCCTAAGGAATACATACAGCGTAGAGGTAGAGTACTTCGTAAAGCGAATAATAAACCGTTTGCAGAAATATATGATTTTGTAACTCTGCCGAGACCGCTTGATTCGGTATCCGGATTAACGATTGAACAGGCGAATAGGGATAAGACGTTGGTTAAAAATGAGCTTGCCCGGATTAAGGAATTTGGCAGATTGGCATTAAACTCGATGCTGGCAAATAACCTGATTTGGGAGATTGAAGAGGCTTATCATCTTAACGATACAGATCTTGAGAAGGAGGGTGAAGATTTTGAGTGATAACGGCGAAATCCAGGTTGATAGCAAGGCAATAGAACGCCTAAAGCGGTCAATCATCATTAAGGAAAATATGAATCTGAAAACGAGAACAATGAATGATTCTCAGATGGTGGCATGGATTAAGAAGAAGATTGAGGAGGAAGTGCAATGTTACTTAAATCAATAAAACTTGAAAACTTCCGCCAGTTTCGCAATGAGTCCATCGATTTTGCCCAAGGAGAAGGCGGCAAAAACGTAACCATCATCATTGGTGAAAACGGAACGGGTAAAACTACGTTTGCCCAGGCATTTTTCTGGTGCCTGTATGGAGAAACTGAGTTCTCTGACAAGATAATTCTGAACAAGATGGTAGCCACTGATATGACTCCTGGCTCAGAAGAGAAGGTTCGTGTAACCTTGGCTCTTAGACATGGTGAGGTTGACTATACTCTCATAAGAGAGCAGGTATATCGCAAGGACTATTCAAACAATGTCAAGGGTGACAATACCGTATTTGACATTGCAGTAAAGGATGCCAGCGGTAACACTTCCTACGTCAAAAAGTCTCAGTGCGAGGCTGAGGTTAAGAGTATTCTGCCTAAGGAACTGTCCAGATACTTCTTCTTTGATGGAGAACGTATTGAGAAGATGAGTAAGGATATTTCTACAGGTAAGAAAGCAACTGACTTTGCTGAGGCAGTAAAAGGCCTTCTGGGTCTCAATGCGATGATAAGCGCTATAGGGCATTTTAATCCTAGAAGCAGTCTTAGTGTTATTGGCAGCTATGAGAAGAGCTTTGACTCAAAGAGTAACACAAAGATTCAGGAATACACTGCCAAAATTGATAAGTGCAATGCAAGGCTGGCAGAGATTGATGCTGCTTTAGAGGAACTTGATGCACAGAAAGCGGCAGCTGAAACTAGAAAATCTGAAAAAGTTATAGAGCTGAAGCAGTATTCCGAAGGTGAAAAACTTCAGAAGGAAAAAGAAGATTTACAGAAGCAGATTGATAATACTATTTGCATGAGAGCAACAGTCTATAAGACAATGTGCAAAGATTTCAACGCTTCAATGAGTCCATTCTTCTCGATTTCTTTGATAAAGAGAGCCTTGGAAGTTTTGTCGAGACATGATTATTCGGGCAAAGATATTCCTTTTATCCGTGACAAGACTATTGAGTATCTGCTCAGACAGAAGGTCTGCCTTTGCGGTACCCATCTGGATGAAGGCTCTGTACCTTATGAAAAGGTGAAATCATTATTGGACGTTATTCCTCCAAAGTCGCTAAGTACATATGTGACAGATTTTAAGAAGGAATCGAAACGTAGAGCAGGAGCACTTCAGGATTTGGTTGAGCAGATGCAGGAGAACCTTGCGACAGCTAGCCAACAGACAGATGATATCATGGACAAGACTGATGATCTCCACAAGATTGAGGCAAAGCTTAGTGGTGAAGATGTCAGCGAAAAGGTTTGTGCTATAAATAATGAGATTCAGATTTGCATTAAAACTATCAATAAGTGTAATAACGATAGAGACAAGCTGAATATAGAACGCGGCGGTCTTGAGAAAGAACGCGAGCGTGCAGATACAGAGAGACAGAATTTGACTCTGCTTGATGAAAAGAACAGAAAGACTCAGATGTATCTGACTTATGCCAGAAAGATTTATGAAGAACTGGAGAATGTGTATCGGACAAGCGAAGAAGAAATCCGTAATCGCCTGCAGGATACGATTAATGATATTTTCAAGCAGATTTATGAAGGTGGATTATCATTAACAATAGATTCAAAGTATCATATTACCGTTCAGGCCAATGATTATGAAGGTGATGTAGAGACTTCTACAGCGCAGAGTATTTCCGTTATCTTTGCTTTCATTACTGGTATTATCAAAATGGCCAGAGAAAATCGAAATGCTAGTGACGATGATGCTAAGCTGCTTTCATCTGAGCCATATCCGCTGGTAATGGATGCGCCGTTGTCTGCATTCGATAAGAGGAGAATCAAGACAGTATGTGAGGCTTTGCCAGAGACAGCTGAGCAGGTCATTATCTTTATCAAGGATACAGACGGTGAACTGGCTGAGGATTACATGGGTAACAGGATCGGCAGCAGACACCAGTTTGACAAGAAAAATGAGTTTGAGACCAATTTGGTATAAGGAGGAGCGCCATGTTTGATAAACAATATAGGTTTAAAGGAAGGCATGCTCTTCGTGTGGATCAGCTTACAGGAGTATTCGATGAATTAAGCAAAGCAAAGCTGATAGACCGTAATGTAGATGTCTATGCGAATGCACCGCTGATCGGGTTTTTATATGGAAGAACGGCTGACCTTGATGATCTTAAAAATCCAGAGACGGGTCAGGTATATAATCAGAATGTCATGGGTGATCGTGTGATTTATTCTGGTGATGAATTACAGTATAACTTCTGGCTGATTATGCTGCTTGATGCAAATTATGAGCCTGATGAAGAAAAGCGAATTGATAAAGCTTTCAGACATTATGGTCAGGATCCGGCTGATGAAGAACGCTTTGATAGCTACGTAAGAGGTGGCATTGATGTTCTTTATGAAAAGCTGGTTGAAGGGGATAGTACTCCTGAGGCATTCGCAAACAGGCTTTACGAGTTTATTGATGAGTTTAATGACCGCTTCAACAGCGAAATCAGCAGTGATGATATCCTGCAGTTATGTGTTAAAAAGGCATAAGTAAGAGCGAGATGAGCTAATGAGTAATAACGATATAGACAGGGCCTTTACAGAATTAAAGGCTCTGTCACAGAAGAAAGGTTATTTGCTCTTTGATGATTTAGAGAGAGGCACTGATGGCTTATCGCTTAATGAAGTGGATTGGCTGACAAACCGCCTGTTAACATCAGGAGTGGAAATCTTTGATGATGTGCCGGATACAATTAAAAAAGGACCTGGCTTGAAGCAGGCTAAGATACAGGGGCATCCTTCCGGAACGCTTTTGTTTTTGAAATACAAGACATTAAAAGCTACTGGAAGAATGGTCTTACCTAAAGGTTTTGTTGTGTATAAGGGTTCAGAGTACAATGAGGTTGTTACTTCCTCTTGCACAATTGCAATAGATAACAAGCGCCGTGATCTAATGCAATCTGGCAAAATGAAAAATGGGGTTTTGACTGAAGATGTTCAGTTTGGGAGCCCTTCAACGGCTGCAAAAGTATTGATAGGAAATTCGGTAAATGGAAATATTGTATGGGTAGATTCTAACGGACATACCCTGAAACAACTTCTTGCCGAAAAATGAGAAGAGAACTAATGGAGAGTAAGAATGGTATTGAAAGTGCTCTTGCAAATTTAATACAGCTATCATCTGAAAAGGGATTCCTGGTATTTGATGATATTTATGATGAGGCTGATAAATGGGCTCTATCTATCCGAGATGTAGACTACCTTTCAAGCTCCATTGTTACCCGTGGAATCCTTGTATATGATGAGGCACCGGTTACTAATGCAGCCGGTTCTTCCGAGGATGATTACGATGATTATGCGCAAAGAGACTATGAGGCTGTATTCAATAGAGTTATTGAGCTTGATCCGGATTTAGAGGATTTTATCAACGCTGTTCGGGCTGTCGTTCCACCTCAGGCACGTGAGATGGATCAGCTGAAATATCAGGTTCAGGAGGGGAATTTATACGCTCGCGACCGAGTGATACAGATGCATTTAAGATTTGCTGTGCGTATTGCTTTGCAGAGAGCCGAAACCTATGATTGTGAAATTTCTGACACTTTACAGGAGGCTTTAATAGGTTTAGTAACGGCAGTAGACAAATATGATCCTGACTCAAGTGGGCCTTTTGGATCATATGCTTCACTGTGGATACTACAAAATATAGGTCGAGCACAGGCAACTCAAAGGCCTGCTGTATATTATCCTGTTCATAAAAAGGAAGGCTATTTTACAATGTATCCGATTTTGAAGGAAAATGGATACTTGGATTCTGATATATGGACTGATCCTGAGGTGAGAAGGATAATTCAAGATCGGCTTGGCTGTAGTATTGATCAGGCAGAGGACATAATCAGGCAGTCTATGCCAATCGAATCGCTTGACGAAATCTACGAAATGTTTTTGAAAAACATCAATGTAGATGAAATACAGGACGATGTTTTTGAAAACATTATAGAAAACGAAATACAGCAGGATGTCTTTCAAAACATTAATCCGGATGCATTCTATTGGAATGATGACATTTATGAGGAGATTGAGCAGCGGGCATTAAGAGAAACTCTTGAAAAACTAATGGGAGAATTATCAGAAAGGGAGCAGGAGGTTCTTAAAGCAAGATATGGTTTTGAAGATGGTGTTGAAAAAACACTAGAAGAGGTAGGGCAGACGTTTGGTGTCACACGAGAGAGAATCCGTCAGATAGAATCTAAGGCTTTAAGAAAACTTTCACACCCTACAAGGATCCGAAAATTAAAAGACTTCCTGTAGTTGGTAGTTACGCACTGCCAAACCGGTAACAAAATATTGTGGTATAAAGAAAAACGGCAGGAGAACCTGCTGTTTTTTTTTAGCGCTGATGTTTTTACTAAATGATGTCTTTAAGATGAAAAATGTTTTTTGCTTGAAGTGTATTTAGTTTTATGCTACAATAGCACTAAACTTAGAAAATACATTTTTTTACTGGACATTTAAAATTTTGAGAAAGGAGTACGTGATGAATACAGTTGGCTGTATACGCGCGAGGTTGGGCAGCACACCCTACTACATCGCAAAGATGACCGCAGGGCAGTTGATCGACTCAGTTGGCTTCGCTATGGAGATGCCCGAGTGGGAAGATATGAGCCCTGATGAAAAAATGCAACGAACACTTGATGTGAATCGTGTTGTCAACGATATAGTCCCTTACATCACAGACGATGAAGATAAGTTTATGGGGAGCCTGATCGTAGATATTTATCAGGGATTTGATGAAATGACCTTCGAGTCAGTGGAGGACGTGTTCCCGTCGATTCCGGGAGCATATAAGGGTCCGATGAAGGATATGGGTTTTCTTTCATTCCCTGGAAATGAGCGTCTGATTGCTTTGGACGGACAACATAGGCTTTTGGCTCTCAGGATAGCAATAAAGGGGTTAGCAGGATTGCCGGGGTGGATAGCGAAGGTTGCACCTTCATGGAATAATCTAAAGCCGCATCCTGAACTTGCAAAGGAAGAGATTAGCGTAATCTTCGTTGAGCACAGAGATACTTCTAAGATAAGAAAGATATTCAACAAAGTTAACCGCTACGCTAAGCTTACAAGCAGAAGCGATAATATCATTACATCAGATGATGATATCTTTGCGGTTATTGCAAGAAAGCTCATCGTAGAGGGTGAACCGCTTGCACCGGTTAACGATATTGATTTGGTTAACTGGAAGAATAATACTTTATCTCTTCGCAGTAAGAACCTTACAACATTGAGTGCACTGTATACAATTTCGGAGACACTGCTTAAGGACGACCGATTCTCAAGCAGTAAATTACCTAATAAGGAGAAGGTTGAAGAGGCTTACAATTTTGTTTCAGATTTCTGGAAAATATCTCTTGACAAAATTGATGCTTTCAGACAGTATATGCGGCTCACTGAATTGGATAAGCCGATATCAGCACTTAGAGAGAATAATCTGCTACTGAAGCCTGTGACACAGATGGCACTTGCGCATGCAGCACGTATGGCAAAGGCTAATAATTTGAGATGGGAAGATGTAGTGGAGAAAATCAACAGGATAGATTGGTCATTTAGCAATGAGCTATGGTTCAATATCCTGATTATTCCTAGTGCAAACAAGAAAATGATAACTGGAAAGGATGCTATCAGAGGCGCGGGAATGGTCATCTCATATTTGGTTATGGGTGGTCTGATGACTGATGATGAAATAGCTGATGTAAGGCAGATTATTAATAATGCACGTGCGACTGACGATGCAGAGCTTCCGCCTATGATTTGAGAGGGGTGATTTCTTATGGGAAGTAAAAATAATAATGTGATAGAGAATTATGATTTTAGGTTGTTTGTAAATTGCCCTGATTGTGGCAGTAAGATTTCAAGATCAGGTAATACCGAGGATCAAGATATTGTATGTCATAAATGTGGAGCTGTCTCGAAGGTTACTGTATATGAAAACACAGTGACGGCAGAGCTGATTAAGCCATCTAAGCGTAGAATGAAGGCATACATGAAGCAATTATCTGGTAGTTTAACAACTAAATAATAGCTATAAGGAAGCTGAACCCGGCAGTCTGTTATTCAAGGAAATAGCAGGCAGAGCACCGCTAAGAGCTAATATTTGTCTTAGGCATATTGTCTTTGAAATCGAGTTGATTAAGCAGATTGAAATCAATATCGATTATATTTTGATGCTTGTAAAGAAGTACCATGATAGTCACGGAGAAGATAAAGAAGTTCTTATTACTATCCGTAAGGCCATTGATGCAAGCCCTGAACTTCGAAGTAAGAAACAGCTTATTGAAAACTTTATTATGGGAATCAATGAGGTTGATGATGTGCTTGTTGAATGGCAGGATTATGTCGTTCAGCAAAGGGAACATGATTTGGAAGTACTTATCGAGAGTGAACGACTAAAGCCAGATGAAACCAGAAAGTTTATTGAAAATGCATTCCGTGATGGCGAGATTAAAACAACCGGAACAGATATTGATAAGCTTCTTCCACCGGTATCGCGATTTGGTGGTGGTAATAGAGCGGAGATAAAGAAAGGCGTCATCGACAGGCTGATGGCTTATTTCGAGCGGTTCTATGGAATGACAAATGCGAAGTTTAATAAGGAAGATGAGACTATATTATAGTGTAGAAAGGAACGCATAAGATGGCTAAGGGATACATATATATCATGACAAATCCGGCGCTTCCGGATATGGTGAAAATTGGCTATGCTACGGATGTAGAGAACAGACGCAAACAATTAAGTACAACGGCGCTTCCGTATGACTATGAAGTATATGCAACCTATGAAACAGCAGGAAATCTTGAAGATAAAAAGCTACATAAGATGATTGATAATCTTAATCCGGATTTGCGAATTACTAAAAGCCGAGAGTTTTTTATTATGTCTCCAGAGGATGCATATGAATTACTTGAATCTATAGCTATCATCAGCGGAACTAAAGATAAGCTTAAGAAAGTTAAGGTTGCGCCATCCAAAAAGCAAAAGACAAAAAGACCACCAGTTAATTTTGCTAAGTGTGGAATACCTATGGGCGCTGAACTTGTCTTTGTTGAAGATGATTCGGTAGTGGTTACGGTTGTTGGAGAACGTAAAGTTCAATATGGTGATGAAATAACATCGTTATCAGCGATTTCGGATAGGATAAAGGGCTATTCTACATCGGGGCCTCAGTATTTTACATATAATGGTAAAACGATATCACAGATTGCGGAAGAGACACAGTGGAGAGAGTGAAAGATAAAAAATGAGAACACTTATTGTTGGTAATGGGATTGATATTCAATTTGGAGGGCCATCTGAATACGGAAACTATGCTATTTTAGAGCGTATGTTAAAAAATGTTAACGAAGATAAGTACTCTGGTTTGGGGTTTGATAAGCAAGAATTGCTGGATATTCTTGATACATGCGAGAAAACAATTAATAAAATAATTCGTAATAAGGTTGGAATACCGAAAGATAATAATTATCTTTTTCTACAAATGGAGATGGAAAGAGTTCGACGAACATATACAGGAAATCCTTCAGCCTATTGTTATTGATGCAATATATAATGGTGGCAAGGTAAATGAATTGTATAAGCTTTATCCGGATAGTTTTGTAAATTATTTAAAATCACAAGATGCGATTTTTACTTTAAACTATGATACGAATATCGAAAGCGCAGTGTCTGGGGAGGTGCCAGTTTATCATATACATGGCTGTTTTTCTGATTATATAGATAAAGCTGATAGCGTTGTTGAATCATTTAGGCATATGTATTGTAACGGTATTATGTCATGGTATTGGTTAGAAAAATATGGTGAAGAAGAGCGGGATTCAAGATATGGGATATCTGAACTAAAAAACATTGAAGGTAAAGTTGAACTGTTAGGAATTTCGCCATGTAATGATGAACAGTTATTTCTTCGGTTGATGGAGAATACTAGAATTAAATCTTGTGATTATTATTATTTTGCTATATGAGGAATCTATACCTGTAGATATCTTCATAACGCTTATTGACTTTGACGGTTAAAAGATGTTATTATAACTGCAACAGAAATGTACTAATGCGGTAAAAAAGCGTTGTGCGGGAGGTATATTTATGTTATACGGATATTTGATTGAAAATTTTAAACCATATGAACCGATCTTCACTGCGGACATTGATATAGATATGGTGGGAAATTCTCTTCGTCCAAAGCTGAAGGAATTATGTGATTCTGGTAAACTTTGCAGATATGAGGCAGGGGTTTATTATTTGCCAGGCAAAATGAAGCTGAAGGGTTTAACTCCGATATCTGCTAGTGCCGTTGCTAGAAGTAGATATGTTAATCGAAGAGGAAAAGTACGAGGATACTATTCGGGGTATACTTTTGCTAATCAGATAGGTCTTTCATTACAGGTACCTTATGTGCAGGAAATTGTTACGAATGAGGCTAGTGCCAAGGTAAGAGAGATTGATATTAAGGGACAGAAATTTATCATTCGAAAGCCTAAGGCTGAAGTTACAGAAGAAAATGTATATACATTACAGTTTTTGGATTTCCTTAGTGATATAGATAAATATCTGGATGGAAGTTCAGAGAATATTCTTGATAAGTTAGAGAAAATCATTAAGGATGAAAAGATTACAAAAGAACTTATTGATACATACATTAGTCTGTACCCGACGAAGGTATATAAGAATCTTTATGAGACAGGAGTAGTATATGCTATTACACAAGGATAGAGAACAATTTGAAGCTGTTTTAAATGCCGTTTCTAATGAATTAGGAGTGCCGGTATCCATTGTCGAAAAGGATTATTATGTCACGATGATTCTGAAACAATTAGCGCTAAAGGCGTCTGGTTGCGTCTTTAAGGGTGGAACTTCATTATCAAAATGCCATCATGCGATTAATAGATTTTCTGAGGATATAGATATAACATTTTCAGATAAATTATCACAGGGAGAACGCCAAAAGTTAAAGAACCAAGTTATAGCCGGAATTAGCGAATATTTGGAACTACCGATAATTGATTGGGATAAAACAAGAAGCCGGAGAGATTACAACTGCTATACGTTTAAGTATTCTCCGATAGAAGGATATGTCCCTGAGAGCCTTATTGAAGGTGTTAAGATGGAAGTAGTTTTAGGGTCAATATCGTTTCCAACTGTTGAGATGGAAGTAGATAGCTATATTTATCAAGTACTTAAGGTGGATAACATGGACTTTATAAGAGAGTATGAGCTAGAGCCTTTTACTATGACACTTCAGAGCATAGAGAGAACATTTATCGATAAGGTGTTTGCGCTTTGCGATTACTACATAAAAGATGACGTGAATCTTGCAATAGGGAGAATAGTTTAGAATATCACAACTAACCCTCCCCACAGGCAGGCTTAAATCCTTGGCCTCATTTCTTTTGTAGAATGTATTCAAAGACCTGTCATGGAATGAAGATGATAAAAATTGGGGAATGCTCACCGATAGAGTGAATATAATAAGAGCTTGTACGTACAGCCAACAGTGGGCTGTATGTACAAGCTCTTATTTTGGGCCTATTTAAGAATCTTTATAATTTGCTGTGCAGGTTATTAGGATATTCCTCCATGGGAATAATATAATTTCAAATTACAAACTATTTTTAAATAGCTCTATAGTCTCTATATCATTAGGGGTTAGCTTAATGTTGGAGGTGTAGTCGCGGCCATTGATATCGGTGATTTTTACTTCGATAACGCTGCCTGGAGCGATTGCATTGCTAGCTCCTACTGTTCTTAAGAATAAAGGAAACTTGGGATGCTCGCTAGAAAAAATCTCAAGTCTTTTTTTAATGCCTAAAAGCATAGATGGATTAAAGGCCATAATAATCTCCTTTTTAGATAAATTTAGTATAGTTATTTATTAATGATTATTGCGTTTAAATTGATAAAGTAGTATTGAAAGCTTTCAAGAATTCTGTTGAAGGCTATTTTTGTTTTGTGACTTTTATAATGCTTTGAATACGCTCAGGTTCTTTGGCAAGAGTGGTGAGCTTGTGGCTTTCAACTTCCATAATTTCATTGTATTTGCTTACCTCTGCGGAATCGGAACTACCTTCGAAAGCAACAGCCATGGTTTTTGCATTGATGTATTTATAAAGAGAAGTAAACTCTGCAAGATCACTGCTTTGTGAGCGGTATATATCATTGTCATAATTATAGTAATTTATAAAGCGTCCATAATCGCAGTTTGTCAGGTTCTCATAAAAACGGTTGTCTTCATAGAGACGTTTTTCGTTATCATAAAAGCTGTAGACCATGTTGCCGAGAGTTAAGAAAAATACAATTGAGGCAATTATTATACAAAGATTTAAAAGATTAATTGGAAATGAATTCCTGCGGTTTATAGAAAAAGAGTGAACGCGCTTGTTTTTATTACTTTTACTTTTTCTTGTCATAATGAAGAAGCCTCCTTTTTCTGGCCTGAAGTTGAGATGCTGTCATAGGTGGCGGAGCGAGAGGCGGAGGCTGAATCAGTAGCAGGGGATGAATCCACAGCAGAGGCTGAATCAGCAGCAGGGGATGAATCCACAGCAGAGGCTGAATCAGTAGCATGTGCCGGACCTGCCGCAGATTCTGAATTTGACTTGTCCTCGAGTTCCTCCTTGGCTTCAACCTTCCTGATTGCATTTTCAAGTATAAGGGTTCTTTGGGCGGTTGTGCATGACTTGAGTCTTTGAGCATCGTCCTCGGATATGCCGACATAAGTGACAAGAAGAGCATTTATGCATTTGTTGGCATAATCGCAGAAGTCCCTACTCCTGGAATCTTGCTCAACAGTATAGTCATACTGCTTGTATTTGCTGTCGGGATAGGCTTTTTTGTAGAAGGACTCCAAATCTTCATTGAGAGTATCGACCCTAAGATTATCTCTATAGGTCTGATTGTTAAAGTGAGAAGATATATAGAAATAGATTCTTGTGTAGTCCTGGGCAGCATTAGTAATTTGCTTGTAACTGGCGTAAGGACTTTTATCATCGTAGATTCGCCTTAGGCTGTGGTATTCGTAGAAGGAATTTACGGCTAGAAGGTCTTTCTTGTCAATATAAGAATCGAGTTCAGGCAGGTAAGAGTTAGAGTTCTTGACTGCATCTTTGGCTGATTTTGAGATACCTCTTGAGTAGGAATTTGAGCCGATTATGGCAAAAATTATAGAGCAGGCTATAATGCAGGCTAGCAGAATAACTCGGGTTACCACCTCGCGGTATGAGAAAACGTCCTTTTCAACCTTCTTCTTTTCTGCTAAAAACTCAGAGTTGTATTTATCCATTTTCTTTTGATGCTCGGCAGCCTCGACATTGGCCCTGCCGCATGATGGGCAGAAGCGGTCAGTGAGGGAAAGCTTGGCACCACAATATTTACATTCCATAAAATGACCTCTTGTAGAATACGATTTAAATTTTAATAACTTATCTGATAAAGAGTAGACTTGATGATAAAATTCTGCCTTATTTTAGGTGCATATACTCATTGGCAAAATAGGTGCTGCCGTAGTTGGCCTTGATGCCTTCCTTTATCTCGTCTAGCTCCTGGTCGGATAGGGTGAAGAATTCGTCAAATGTTTCTTTGTAGGGGCTAAAAGCCTGGCTTAAAATCACCCTGTCTTCATCGCTTAAATCATCGTAAGAATCAAGACATAAGAACTGAATTTCCGTGCGAAAGAGGCTTTCTAAGTAATACATGTTTTCGCTTTTATAGTTCCTTGCATATTTAAGATCCGTATCTAGTCTTAAGATATCAGAGTAGAGTTGGATAAAGCGATGGTGGCTGTAATTGCTCTTGAAGGAATTCTTGCTTGTCTGATTGAGCTCAACAAGGTCCTTGTATTTGCCTACTTGGTAGAGCTGGTCATACTGCTCATAGATAGATACAGCTTCGAGATAGTCATTCTTAGCATTGCGATTTTTGGCGGCTTGTGAAGCCTTGTCGCCCTGAATGGTTGTGGTGACAATAATTATTATGACCACTGTGAAAATCGCATAGCTGATTAGAAAAGAGCGGAAAAGCAGGATTGTGGATATAAATGGAGCATTTGCCAAGTCTTTGAGATTGGATTTGGTCTCGTTCAAATCCTGCATATACTCCTTTTCGGCCTGCTTGTAGTTAAGCTCACCACAATATGGGCATTTGAGCAGGTTGATATCGTAGTGTGCGCCACATGATGAACAGGAAATCTCCCCGGATAGATGCTTGGAGTCAGAAACCGTATGGGTTTGCTTAGTCGTTTGCTTCTTCATAGAAAAATCCTCCATAAAGATTTTTTGAAGTATTAGTTGAAAATTCTGCTTGATTTTAAGCTTGCTTTTATAAAAATAAAATAAAAAAACCACTTTATTATAACATAAAGCGGCTAATGATAATTATTAAATTCAAAATTGTAAGTTCAATTTAGGGGCTTATTTACATGCCTCGGTCTTTGGCTTTTTGACAGTTATAAAGATAACAAGGCCAATAACGGCAAATGCTATGCACATCATTCCTGTTAAGAAGGCGCCACCCGCATCCTTAAACATGTCATAATATCCCTTGAGATAAATAACGCTGATGAAGAGAGGGAGAATATAGCCCATGTAGTACTTTAAGAGCTTAGTGTTCTTGAGAATTGGCCCACGACCCAGATTGCACTCTTCAATAAAGTTTTCCCACTTCCAGCCGTTCTTGTGTGTACAGAAAAGGACAAAGACAAGGCCGCCAATTGGAAGCATGTTGTAGGAAACAATGAAATCCTCTAAGTCAAGAATGCTGGTGCCGGCTCCAAATGGCTCAAATCCTGATAAGAGGTTGAAACCAAGTATTGCTGGTAAAGACAGAAGGCTTATACCGATAAAGTTGACAATTACGGACTTTAATCTTCCAAAATTGAAGAGTTCCATAGACATGGCAATAATATTCTCAAATACAGCAATAACAGTCGATGTGGCTGCGAATGACATAAAGATGAAGAAGATAGTTGCCCAAAGTCGGCCAGCCTGCATGTTGGCGAAAACATTTGGCAGGGTCACAAAGAGAAGTGATGGACCTGCGTCAGGCTCTATGCCAAAAGCGAAACAAGTTGGAATAATGATAAGTCCAGCAGTCAGTGCGACAAATGTATCAAGTGTAGCAACGCTGAGGGATTCACCTAAAAGTCTTCTATCTTTTTTTAAGTAGGAGCCGAAGATGGCCATAGAACCAATACCTACACTCAGTGTGAAGAAGGAGTGAGACATTGCAGCGAAGATGGTATTTCCAATGCCTTTTTCGCTCACTTTTGAAAAGTCGGGAAGAAGATAAAACTTGAGGCCGTTTGTTGAATTCTCAAGAGTTACACTTCTTACAGCCAGGATGATCATAGTCAAGATGAGCAGACTCATAATAACATTGCCGGTTCGTTCTACTCCACCTCTGAGGCCTAGGGCACAAATTGAGAAACAGACAATGATAGAAATCATATTGAAAAGAATCATGGTGCTTGGAGTTTCAAGCATAGAATTAAATATGCCAGATATCTGGTCTGGATTCTTTCCAACAAAGCGTCCGGACGCTGATAAATAGGCATAATAGAGCATCCATCCTGAAATCATAGTGTAGAACATCATGAGGAAATAGTTACCTATAAGGCCTACTGGACGCATGATGTGCCAGATTGTACCTGGCTGCTCAAGCTTGTTGAAGGCTTTTACAATTGAAAAGCGGCTCGAACGGCCAACTGCGTATTCGCATATTAGAATTGGCAGGCTGATAAGGACCATGCATATTAAATAAATTATTATAAAGGCAGCACCGCCGTACTCGCCACATATATAAGGGAATTTCCAAACATTGCCAAGACCTATGGCACAACCGGCTGATATGAGCACAAAGCCAAGTCTTGAACCGAAGGATTCTCTTTCTTTCATAATAAATAACCTCCATATCAAGTTCTATCAAAATATAACTATCTAATTATATATGCTTGGAGAGTGGGGGGCAATAAAAGAAAAGTAAAAAATTACCTTCCAAAAATTGTCTTTCTGTATTCAGTTAAGACCTCGCTTTCCTTAGGGGAAGAGAGGCTCTATTTTTTGTGGGCAAATGCTTATTTTTTTGTAAAGAAAATCAAATTTTAGCCGATATCTAAATATAAGAAGGTGCGTGATTAGGAAGGTGTATGCGTATGGAATTCAATAATATGAACTCAAAAGTTAATCAAAATGGCCTGAATCAGGCCTCACAGGCTAGTAATTATAAGAATGCACTCGCTGCTTTTCAAATGCAAAATAGTAAGTATGAAGGCCAAGGTCAGTTTAATATAAGCCAGGCAGGTGTCCTTCTTTCAAAATCGGAAAAGATAGAGAGACAGGCTCAGGCAAGCCATAGCAATAACTATGATCCTAAGGGGGACTATGAGCTTTCAAAGGAAGAGGCCTATGCTGGTCAGGTAAAGACCAAGGCTATAGGGGAACAGATAGGCCAGAAGGCAGTCTTTATGAAGATGCAGGTCGAGGATTTGGTTAAGATGGACGAGAATGACGTGAATCTCGGAGATCTTGACTATGAGAAGTCGGACAAGGCCAATATTGTGGAGAAAATTCAGATTGGACTAGCTGCCCACGACCCATCTTTTAAGTTGGGGCTTACTAATATATCCCAGGACAAGATTGAAGCTGAGTTAGGTTCCAAGAGACTTGCAAGAGAAGTTAGAAGCCAGGCTGTTATGAATGGCATATCTCTAAAAGAAAGCGATATAGATAAGGTTATAGGTGCGGTCAATCAGGCAGAGCTTGTTATGTCGGATGTAAACTTTACTCAGGATGCCAAGAGATATCTTGTAAGCCAGAATTTGCCGCTCACTATAAAGAATTTAAGCATAGCTGAAGCTGGCATTACTGCCCTGCCTTATGAGGACGGTCAGACCTACTCGGAGCTGCCTGATTCCATAAGACCACAGGTTGAGAAAAATATTGAGGATGCGGGGCTGGAAGCTGATCAAAAAAATCTTGATATAGCCCTTGATTTTCTAAATCATGACCTCGCTATAAGTCCTGAGAATTTATCCTACATGAATAAGCTGGACTCAGTGAATTACGATCAGGAGCAGGTTATAAAGAAGATCTTGTTTAGCTTTAAAGAAGGAAAGTCTGTATATGACTCAGATCTTATGGCTGACACTCAGACTATGGATCAGGATGTTTCTGTGATAAAGGCTTTGAGAACATCACAATTGATGGTGACTTCCGATAAAATAGAGGCAAGCGACATGGCCTTTAAGAGCTATAAGGATGCTGTCAGCCTTAACAATATTGTGGAGGCTATAGATGCATATGACACAGGACGTGATTATTCAAAGATTGTGACAGATAAGGGCCTGGACCAGAATAAGGAGACAAAGACTAGCTTAGATCAGTTCCACACCATGTTATACAATGTCAGTGCTATGATGAGCGCGGATTCGGCTCTGGCTCTATCTTACAAGTTAGATATCAACGAGATTTCTCTTTTTACCCTTCATGATAATCTTCTGGCCTATGATCAGGAGAAAACCTTTGAGGAGATTGGACTTGCTCTGGCACACGATATTGATAGTGGGGCTCCTTCGCACAGCAGTGCAGCAGATAGCCTTGAAATGCTAGGGGGAAGTTCAGAGCTTGATGGACAGCTTGCTTCAGGTCTTGCTCTTGAAGTTTACCAGTCATATCAGCTATCAGTTGAGTTTAGGGCTAGCCTTGTGGAAGTGACAGATATGCCTCTTGAGACCCTTGGACAGCTGGGGGATGTTGAGACTGTAAGTCTGAACAGTATCCTTGACAGAGGCCGTTCAATCAGGAGTCAGTATCAGAACAGAAGAGAGCGCTATGAGGCAATTCAGTTTGGAAATATAGGGGATGCTGATAATAAATTATATGGCAAGTCTGCCATAGAAGACTTCCTCGAAGGGGATTCCTTCTTGAGTAGCCTGGCAGACCGTGTTAAGGAGCTAGGATTTGAGAAGAGTCAGGATAATCTTGAGGCGGCTAAGATACTTAGCAAGTCTGGAATAGACCTTACTGAGAAGAATTTAAGCCTTGTTAGAGATATTAAATCATGTCTTGATTCCATTGTTGATAATATGAACCCGACTTTGGCAATGCAACTGATCAGAGATGGGGTAAATCCTATGGATAGCGATATTCATGATGTGAGAGATTATCTGCTTGAGAATGAAGATAAGGCCTTAAGCAAAGATAAATACTCACGTTTCCTCGCAAAAATGGATTCGGCAGGCTCAATTTTAAAAGAAGAGAGACAGACTTATATTGGCATCTACAAAATGATGAATGTATTTAAAAATGATGCCTCAACTGCAATTGGTGCCCTGCTTAAAAATCATTCTGAGCTCACTATGAAAAATCTTATGATTTCTTACAAGGCGTCAAGAAGTGGCTCTTTGGATGTAAGGCTTGATGACAAGTTAAGTGTGAAAGAGGCAGCAGACCAGTCATACTACATGAACCTCTTTTCTGAGACCGGCTCTAAATTGAGTCCTGCAAGCTTTAGGGAGGCAGAACTTGAGAGAACTGTCGATGACTACCAGATAGAAGAGTTTTGTGACAAGATAAATTCAAGCTATGATCCGGCTAAAGAGGCTCAATATCTGGATAATTATCTGAAGATAGTTGACAGGATTACTAAGGCTGACCGCGAGCTAATTGAAGACCTTGAAAATTCTGGCAGCAAAATAAGCATAAATAATGTCGATGCTTATGAGAGATTGGCTCAGGGAAGCGCTTTTGAGACCCTTTTTGGACAGTCTGATTATAAGGCTTTGGACTTTTTGGATGCCATGGATGCAGCTGACCCAGAGGCAGCCTTGCAGAATCTCTATGACAAAATTGCTAATGAGCTTGAGGACGAGTATAAGACTGATGACCAGGTTTATGAGGCCGATAACTTAGAAGAATTCAGAGATATAAACTCTCTTGATAAGGCCTTTAGCTTTGCAAAAAATTTGAGTCAAAAGCATGTTTATCAGCTTCCATATGACATCTCTCAAGATAAGGTCGGGGTTATGAAGCTTACAATAGAGGAGAATAAGGAGTCTAAAAAGGTCCTTGATCATATGAATATAGGCCTTACTCATGCAAGCTTTGGACATATCAAGCTCAGTATGACGCTAGACGATGGAAAGCTTGATGTCTATGCAGATTCCGATAATCATCTTCCAGCTTTAAATGAGGCTCTTGATGTCATGGCTGACAGGGTGGCTGAAAATAGTGGATTAGACAAGGTTCAGATTCACAAAGGACGTTATAGTCAGCTCACTTCAAGGATTATGGAAGAGGAAAAAGAAGGCGATTTGGCTTCGATGATAAAAATTGCAAGACAGATGGTTCTTGAATTGTCAAAACTTTAATTAGATTACAATCAGATAAAAATGCCTGGCTCCTTTCCGGAATCGAGTCGGGCATTTTTTTTAAATAGTCTTAAGTTTATAGACAAAGCTTCCGATAACCATAATATGAAGATAAGATTATAATTCACTTTAGATAAGACAAAGGAGCACATGCGGCTCTGTCTTGGAGAGGCGGCATATATGAGAATTAATACCAATGTATCAGCATTGATTGCAAACAATTCATTACAGAAGTCACAGGATAAGCTTTCAGCTTCTATCAAGAGACTTTCATCGGGCTATAAGCTCAACAAGTCTTCTGACGATCCTGCAGGTATGGCTATCACAGAGAAGATGAGACTTCAGATTAGAGGTTTGAAGCAGTCAAGCAATAACTCAGCAGATGGAACTTCAGTTCTCAATACAGCTGAAGGTGGTCTTATTGAGGTCCAGGACATGCTCACAAGACTTAAGGAGCTCTCTGTTCAGGCGGCAAATGATGTGAATTCGGTTGATGAGAGACAGGCTATTCAAGATGAGATTAAGACAATTAATGCGGAAATAGATAGAATTGCAAAGGATACAGAGTTCAACACTCAGCCTCTTTTGGATGGAAATCTTTCAAGAAGAGTTTTCTCTAATGTAGAAGGAGTTAAGCAGATTTCTGTGTCTGATGGCTTTGTCGCAGGCAATTATCCACTTACAGTAACTCAGGATCCTAGACAGGCCATTGTTAAGGGATCTGGAAGTGTGGCTATGACTGCAGGAAGTAAAGTTAGCAAGGATCAGGCTGGAACTATCAGCCTTAATGGCTATAAGGTAGATATAGAGGAAGGCGATGACCTGAGTCAGGTTATGAGCAAGCTTTCGGATGGCATGAGCAAGGCCGGTGGCAGAGTATTTGCCACAAGTGGAAGTAATGACACTAAAACTAATGGAACAGAGAATGCGGGATATGAGCCAAGTGCAAATGTTAGCGGCAATAGCTTGATCTTTATGACTGACAATTTCGGAAGTCACGAGGAAGTCACAATCTCTTGTGATAATGATAAGCTCGCAAGCTTACTTGGTATTGAGAATACAGCTGTGGATGGCGGATATACTGCAAAGGGATCTGATGTTAAGGTTGATTTTAAGACTGGATCAGATGGCTCAAGAGAGGGTTTTGAGGATACAGCGATTATAACAACAGATGGAAACAGGGTTACAGTGACTGATGTCAATGACAAAACATTTGTCTTTGATCTGCCAGCAAACACTGCAGGAACAAGCTTTGATGACAGCGGCGAGGAAGCTGTGGCAACAAACCAGTCTAGCAAGGAAATTATCGAGGAGCTCACAGATGTTGGAACCATGAGTATCCATATAGGAGCCAATGAGGGTCAGAATGTAATAATCAACTTACCTGAAGTTACAACATATACACTTGGAACTGACAGAATGAATGTCCTTACAAGCGCTGGAGCTCAGCATGCAATTTCTATTGTCGACAAGGCAATAGTCTGGGCTAACAATGTGAGATCTAAGATTGGTGCCTACCAGAACAGATTTGAACACACAGACAGTAATTTGGCTGTATCAACAGAGAATCTCACTTCAGCAGTGTCAACAATGGCTGACACTGATATGGCGGAGGAGATGACAGAGTACACAGCTATGAATGTTCTCACTCAGGCTGCTACTTCAATTCTCTCTCAGGCCAATGAGAGACCTCAGTCAGTACTTCAGCTTCTTCAGTGATAAGGAGGATTATGGATAAGGACAGAATTCAGGCATATTCTTATAGAATTACCAATGCGGGAAGAGTCGAGCTTATCGTAATTATGTATGAGATGGCTCTCGATTATATTGATGACGCCAAGCTTGCGGCAGATAGGGACCTTTCAGAATATTTTAGGAATTTGACTCTGGCAAAGAGGGTGATTGATCAGCTGGCCGCAGACCTTGATATGCAGTACGAGATATCGGGACAGCTCTTGGCTTCCTACCTTGCTATGGACAGGTTTTTTATAGGAGCTATGAGACGCTATGACGAAGAAGCCCTTAAGAAGCTTGATTGCCTTGAGAAGATGATTGGTTCCCTGCATGATGCCTTTGAAAAAATTAGTCATGATGACCAAGAAGGTCCTGTCATGCAGAATGCACAGCAGGTATACGCAGGTCTGACCTACTCTAGATTGGGACAGAATAATGAAAATTATAGCGAATCTGATAATAGAGGTTTTAAGGCTTGATGACATGTGTTATTATATTCTAATGTCACTTTTGAATTTTTATAAAGGATATAAGGATATGAATAAAAGATTTGTATTTAGATTCAGAAGAGACCTTGCTAAAAGTGTCTCTTCGCTTTTTATTATGCTGACTTTGATTCTTGTCAGCACTAGCAGCTTTTTTTATTTTGAGAGTCCACTTGAGGTAAACGCAGCTCAGACTGATGCAAGTGAGATTCCTGACTGGCCAGATCAGCCGGAAATATTTTCTAAAAGCGCTATATTGATTGATGCAGACACAGGTGCAATCCTTTATCAAAAGGATCCTTACACAAGGTCTTACCCAGCATCTACAACAAAGATTATGACTGGCCTTCTCACAATTGAGAACTGCAGCATGAGTGATACTGTTACTTTTTCCAGTGCGGCAGCAAATTCTGTAACATGGGAAGATGCCAGTTTAGGAACCAAGGCGGGGGAACAGTATACGGTTGAACAGGCTCTTTACGGCTTGCTCTTACACTCAGCTAATGAGATAGCATACGGTTTGGGTGAACATGTAAGTGGCTCAATCCCAGCATTTGCTGAACTTATGAACCAGAGAGCCAAGGAGCTGGGAGCACTCAATACGCACTTCTCCAATGCAAGTGGTCTTCATGATGAAAATCACTACACTACAGCCTACGATATGGCTATGATTGCCAGGGGCTGCTACAACAATACAGCTTTTGTAAATATTGACTCGACAGCAGATACATACTCAATTCCAGCTACTAATCTCACAAGTGAGCCTAGATACTTTAAGCACAGACATCTCATGTTAAAGGGAAGGCAGTATTACTATGAGTACTGTAAGGGCGGCAAGACTGGATTTACAGACCAGGCCCAGTATACACTCGTAACATTTGCCGAGAAGAATGATATGAGACTTATAGCTGTTTGCTTCAAATCAGGTGCCAATGAGAGATTTGAAGATACTAGAAAACTTTTTGATTGGGGCTTTAAGAACTTTAAGAAAGAAACAGCAAGCAGCAATTCTGCAGCCTCTGTCAGTGGACATGACTCTTACCTTTACTCTGACCTTTTTTCGGAGTCGGACGTTGTGGCTGATCTCAAGACTTCTACAATAACTCTGCCAAATGTGGCAAATGTTGAGGATGTTGTCCTTGATACCAGCGATATGTATGAGCCTGAGGTTAAGGATGGGGTTTACACAGCATCTATGAACTATAAGTATCAGGACAGTGTGATAGGAACGGTTGATTTGAAAATTGCTTCTCCTGAGGCCTTGAAGGCATCAAGTAATCTGCCATATAAGACAGATGCGGCTTCTAACCTGAAGGCAAAGACTTTGTTTAAGATTAATATATGGTACCTGGCAGCAGGGCTTGCCTTAATTGTGATTTTTGTATTGATTATGAAGTACAGGGCTATAAGAAAGGCGAGAAGAAGATACGGGAAGAGGAAGCTTAGATTTTAGGCCTAATAACAGGCTTAGATTTAAATTCAATTTACATTTTTATAGATAGGATTGATTGAGAATGAGATTAAGAAATATACCTGGCGCAAGAGAAACTATGGTTGAAAACGAGTATGTTTTCACTGAACCCGAAGGAATGGCAGGCAAGTGGCATGAGGTCTTTGGCAATGAACACCCAATCAGAATTGAGGTTGGTATGGGAAAGGGAAGATTTATAACTGACCTTGCCATGGCAAATCCTGAGATTAACTATATAGGTATTGAAAAGTACTCATCTGTTCTTTTGCGTGCAGTTGAGAAGCAGAATGAGATAAAACTTGAAAACCTTAGATTTATAAGAATGGACGCAGAGAGCATAATCGAGGTCTTTGGCCAGGGAGAAGTTGACAGAATATACCTTAATTTCTCTGATCCATGGCCTAAGGATAGACATGCTAAGAGAAGACTCACATCCAGACAGTTCCTTGAGAGATATGACAAGATTTTGAAAAAGGACGGAATTATCGAGTTTAAGACAGATAATAAGCCGCTTTTTGATTTCTCCCTCGAGGAGACCGAGGAGTCTGTATTTAAGATTCAGGCCCACACCTACGACCTTCATCATGATGAGCTTATGAATGAGGGCAATATCATGACTGAGTATGAAGAAAGATTCTCAAGTCAGGGCAACCCAATCTGTAAGATGATACTTGAGAGAAGATAAAAAGAAAAATAATTTATTCTTATTGACATAAAAAAATAAGAGTGCTATTATTCAAAAATCAAGATTGAACAGCAAGGGCGCTGTCGGTAATTAACCGACAGCGCCCTTTTTTGTGCAAATCAATCTTGAAAGAATTAAAAAGGAGTTCTTGCACTATGTTAATTATGATTGAGGCGATTATCCGAGAAGAGAAGTTCGAGGATGTCAAAGAGGCACTTAATGACATGCAAATTAATGGCATGACAGTATCGCAGGTTATGGGCTGTGGCACTCAGCACGGTCTTACACAGTATGTTAGAGGAAACGCAGTAACCATGACTCTTTTACCAAAGTTGGACATAAAGATTGTTGTATCTTCAGAGAAGTGGGAATTAAAGGTAATTGAATGTATTCGCAAGGCTGCTTATACAGGAAATATGGGAGACGGAAAGATATTCAGCTATCCAATTCGCACTGCTACAAAGATTCGTACAGGTGAGACAGACGAAGAGGCAATAATTTCAAGAAAAGAATCAGATAGTAATATAAATCAAAAAGGTTCAGCAGAGGGGGATGCACAATGATAAATTCAGGTGATACAGCATTTATGATAATTTGTACAGCTTTGGTTTTCTTTATGACACCAGGACTGGCTTTTTTCTATGGTGGTTTGGTTAGAAGGAAGAATGTAATTTCAACTATGATGAACTGTGTGGCAATTATGGGTATTTCAATTTTGCTCTGGTTTGCTTTTGGCTATACACTCTCTTTTGGTTCAGATCATTATGGAATAATTGGAGACTTCAGTAAAGTCTTCTTGAACAATGTAGATTGGGAGACTGGAACCTATTCGGATTCGATTCCAGAGCTTTTATTCTGTGCCTTTCAGATGATGTTTGCAATGATAGCTCCTGCTCTTTTCACAGGATCGCTTGTAGGACGTGTAAGGTTTAAGGCTCTTATGATTTTTGTTATAGCTTGGTCATGCCTGGTTTACTACCCTCTTGTTCATATGATTTGGGGCCAGGGAGGTCTTCTTGCTAAGATGGGAGCTATAGATTTTGCTGGTGGATATGCAGTCCATATTGCATCAGGTATCAGCGCCCTTGTTTTGGCCATTCTTCTTGGAAAAAGATATGGCTATGATCACAGTAGTCTTTATAAGACCCACAATATACCTTTTGTAGCTCTCGGAGCCTTTATGCTTTGGTTTGGATGGTTTGGATTCAATGCAGGAAGTTCGCTCAAGGCGGATGGCCTTGCAGTTCACGCATTTATGACATCTGCAATCTCTGCAGCTGTGGGCCTTGTCGCTTGGATGTTTATGGATTACAAAAAAACCGGAAAGACAACCTTGGTAGGTGCTTCTACAGGTTTGGTTGTAGGCCTTGCATCAGTAACTCAGGCATCAGGTTTTATCCCTTTCTGGGCAGCTTTTGTTATAGGAGGAGTGGCAAGTCCTCTATGCTATACAGCAGTGTCTTTGATTAAAGAAAAGCTAAAGATAGATGATACACTTGATGCTTTTGGATGTCATGGTATAGGCGGTATCTGGGGTTGCATAGCTACTGGACTTTTTGCTAAGTCATCAATCAATCCAGTGGCCCAGTGGGATGGCCTGGTCTATAGAGAGGTTCACCTCTTTGGAGTTGAGATGCTTGCCATGTTGATTACTATGGCAGTTGCTGTTATTGGAACGATTGTCATCTACAAGCTGATCAGTCTCTTTCTTCCATTCAGAGTTGAAGATAAGGAAGAACTTCTTGGTATGGATATGACCCAGCACGGAGAAAATGCTTATCCAAGCTTTAATGGAATGGATTCATAAAAATATGAATATAAAAATATGAATATAAAAATATATAGATAAAAAGGTCTATATAAGAATATGTAGATAAAAAGTTCTATATAAAAATATGTAGATAAAAAAGTCTATATAAAGAAATAAGAGGCAATGAGCTTTGAACTCATTGCCTCTTATTTTTTAATCATCGTTTTTGGTAATTACAATATTTTTTTTCTCAAGTGTGTAATTTAAGAAAAGATTTATTATATAGCTTAATACAGCAACGACAGGAACACCTAGGAACATACCAATTACACCGAAAAGGCTTCCACCGACTGTGATTGAAAATATAACCCATAGCGGAGTGAGTCCTGTGCTGTCACCAAGAATTTTAGGACCAAGGTAGAGACCATCAAACTGCTGAACAACTATAATTAGGATTATAAAGATCAGAGCAGATATAGGCTCAACTATGATTATTATCAGAGCTCCTATTGCACCTCCAAAATAAGGGCCAAAGTAAGGAATCATATTGGTGACGCCGACAATAACGCTTATGAGGACTGCGTATGGCAGACCGAGTATCATCATAATGATAAAGGTTATCATGCCGATTATAAGCGAATCTATAGCTTTTCCAACTATAAAACCGGTGAAAAGCTTAACAGAGTTTTTAACGATTTTGATAATAATCTGGGCAGTTCTCTTAGGAAAGACAGCGTATAAAACTTTCTTTCCGTTGTAGAAGAGGTTTTCCTTGTCAAAGAGCATATAGACTGAAGAGATAATAGCAATCAGGAAATTAAAGAGTCCCTTAATAATTGCCACTGAAGTATTGACTACGTAAGGCAATAGATTGCTTGCCATAACTGTAGTGTGGTCAATTAAAGTTGGAAGAAGGGAACGAATTTTTGCATTAATCTCGTCGTAATAGGCAATCTGCTTAATGTTCTGGTGGCCTTCCTGGAAATTTTCAAGTGCCATCATGGTGCTTTTGTACCAAGCTGGAATCTTGTTGGAAAGCTCTATAAGGCTGTTGTAAACCTGAGGGATTACAAAAAGCAAAATTACTATGAAAAAGCCAAATGCTACTATATAGGCAATCAAGATAGACAAGTATTTAGCTATCTTTTTTGACTTTATGTGGCAGACCCCTAAGAGAAAACCTTTATATATCCTTATCACGAATGGATGAAGGACTAGAGCTATCAGCAGTGCTGTTATAAAGGGACTCAGAAGGGATAGAAGACTTTTTAAAAAATGTCCGGTTGTTCCAAAGTTGCCCATAAGTTTGTAGAGAGCCAGTGTGAAAAATACAAATAAGAGGCTGTAAATCAGAATCGTAAAGTATTTCCTGTTTGGTGTAAATTTATGAGCAGAATCCATATCAGGTACGCTTTGCTTTGATACAGGCTCATCTTCTAAAATATTATCTTTAATTGGCTCATTTTCACTTGCTTTAGAAGCGGAGTCAGATTTTGTCTCTGACAAAGTTTCAGAAGCTGAAACTAAGGCTTCATCTTTTGAATGAGTTTTTTTCATATAGACCTCGTTTGTTTATTGGTTTTTTATAATTATAGCTATAAAGTGCCTTCATAACAAGAAAGAATTGACGAAAATAATTTAAAATAATATAGTGATGTCAATTACTTAATTTGGAGGTTAAAGATGGAAAAGAAAAAAAGAAGCACATTCTCAGGTCGAGTAGGGTTTGTGCTTGCAGCTGCAGGAAGCGCAGTTGGTTTGGGCAATATATGGAGGTTTCCATATCTTGCTGCAAAGTATGGCGGAGGAATCTTCCTTTTTGTCTACTTGATACTTGCTGCAACTTTTGGCTATACAATGATAATTTCTGAGACAACGCTTGGACGTATGACTCAAAAAAGTCCAGTCGGTGCCTTTAAAAAGGCAGGTGCAGGAAAGACTTTAAGGATAGGCGGCTGGATTAACGCAATAGTACCATTGCTGATAGTTCCTTATTATTCAGTAATTGGTGGATGGGTTCTCAAGTATCTTTTTATGTATATTGTAGGTGATGGTGATGAACTTGCAACTGACATGAGCAATCCTAACGCTGTAAGCTTTTTTGAGCGATTTTTAGGCTCATCAACAGAACAGGTTGGATGGTTCTTGCTTTTTGCAACATTCACCATGGTAATTATCTTTTTGGGAGTTAGAAACGGAATCGAGAAAGTCTCTAAATTTATGATGCCAGTCTTGGTTATACTCTCCATAATGGTTGTTGTCTACTCAGTGACAAGACCTGGTGCTATAGAAGGTGTAAAGTACTTCCTCATTCCTAACTTTAGCAAGTTCTCTTGGATGACAGTTGTGGCAGCACTTGGGCAAATGTTTTATTCCCTCTCAGTTGCGATGGGTATTCTCTATACATTTGGCTCTTACATGAAGAAGGATGTCGATATTGAGAATTCAACAGTTAAGGTTGAAATCTTTGACACATTGATCGCTATTATTTCGGGTTTGATGGTTATACCAGCTGTATTTGCCTTGAATGGCGGACAGGAAACAACTCTTAAGGCTGGACCAAGTCTTATGTTTATCTCACTGCCTAATGTTTTTGATTCTATGGGCTTTGGCAGAGGCATAGGCATTCTATTCTTCTTACTAGTCTTCTTTGCAGCTACAACAAGTTCTGTAGCTCTTGCAGAGAGTATTGTTTCGACATTTGAAGATGAATTCCACTTGTCCAGAGTCAAGGCTTCTTTGCTTGTATCATTTTTTGTTGCCTTGCTTGGAATATTCTCAGCACTTGGATTCAATGACTTATCTTCGATAAAGATTTTGAATTTGGATATACTTGATTTCTTCGATTTTCTGACAAATTCAGTTATGATGCCTATTGGCGCTATAGCGACAATTATTCTCATCTTGAAAGTTGTTAAAATTGAAAAGATTGAGGAGGAAGTTATGTTGACTTCCAAGTTTAGAAGAAAAGATATGTACAAGATCGTGTTAAAGTATTTTGCAATTATTTTCTTGCTTATTATTCTCGTCACATCAGTTCTCAATACATTGGGAATTATCAGTATCTAATATAAGATAATATGATTTAATTTAAGGGGTATAAAATGAAAAAAAATAGAAGTTCTTTTACAGGCCAGCTCGGCTTTGTACTTGCAGCAGCTGGAAGTGCTGTTGGCTTGGGTAATATATGGAGATTCCCATATCTTGCAGCTAAAGATGGCGGTGGCCTTTTTCTTATAGTATATCTTGTCTTGGTTATTACCTTTGGATTTACACTTTTAACAAGTGACCTTGCAATAGGTAGAAAGACTAAGCTCAGTTCAATCTATGCGTATGACTCTATGAAGAAGGGTTGGAAATTCTTAGGTATTCTCACTTTCATAGTACCAGTTCTTATCATGACATATTATGCAGTAATTGGTGGCTGGATTCTTAACTATATTAGGGCCTACATTTTAGGCGAGGGCAGCCAGGCAGCGGACAGTAAATACTTTACTAACTTTATCACTTCTGATATGCCGCCAATTTTTTATATGCTCATCTTTATGGTGGTTACTTGTATCATAGTCTTTTTGGGTGTTGAGAAGGGTATTGAAGCTTCGTCAAAACTTATTATGCCAGGACTTCTGGTAATGGTTGTAGGAATATCAATCTTTGCCATGATACTCAAGCATACAGGTCTTGATGCCACAACAGGCCAGCCTGTTACAAGAACAGGCTTGGAGGGACTTAAGGTTTATCTTATTCCTAACTTCAGTGGCCTGACTGTAAAAGGCTTCTTATCTGTTCTTCTGGATGCTATGAGTCAGCTTTTCTTCTCACTCAGCGTATCTATGGGTATCATGATTACTTATGGATCTTATGTAAAGGATGAGGTTGATCTTAATAAGTCTGTAACTCAGATAGAAATATTTGACACAATAGTAGCCTTGCTTGCAGGAGCTATGATTATTCCTAGTATTTACGCCTTTTCTGGTGTAGAGGGAATGTCTGCTGGTCCAGGACTTATCTTTATCTCACTTCCTAAGGTTTTTGCTGAGATGGGACCTATAGCCGGTAGAATTATCGGTTTGCTCTTCTTCCTTATGGTTGGTTTTGCCGCCCTTACATCTTGTATCTCGGTTATGGAGACAATCGTTTCTAACTGTATGGAGATCTTCAAGATAAGTAGAAAAAAGCTTACAGCTATCCTTCTTGTTATTTACAGCTTAGCATCAATCGTGATCTGTTTAGGCTACAACCATCTTTACTTTGAAATTAAACTGCCAAATGGCTCTATAGGCCAGATCCTTGATATTATGGACTATATAAGTAACAGTTTCCTCATGCCTTTGATTTCTTTCTTGTCTTCAATCCTTATCGGTTGGGTTTTAGGACCTAAGTGGATTACAGATGAAGTTACAAAGAATGGAGAGAAATTCCCAAGAAGAAAAATATATGTGATTATGATCAAGTATATTGCTCCAATCATTATGTTTATCTTGTTCTTACAGTCAATTGGCCTCTTTGACTTATAAAATTTATAGAAAATTTTGAGCTGTGGGATGCTTAATAAGCATTTCACAGCTTTTTTTGAAAAAATTCTTGATGGAAAAATTTAAAAAAAATAGGTTTTTTTACAAAAAAAGGGCCGCATTTTAAGGGGAAAAAAGAAAGAAAATTCAAAAAAATCAAAGTTTTTTTGGAAAAATGTTGATTGGAGGAAATGCGATGTTTACTGGACTTGGGGCACATTTGACGAAGCGAGGAAACTCTTGTATCTAAATTAGTACACAAAAAATTCAAAAAAGTACTTGCAAAGTTTTTGAAATGTCTTTATAATACCAAATTGTTGAGGCGCTGATGCGAAACAACAAAACAAAATAAGCGCTGCTAGCTCAGTTGGTAGAGCACCTGACTCTTAATCAGGGTGTCCAGGGTTCGAACCCCTGGCGGCGCACTAAAGGTCTTTTGATTTAGGTTTAACCTAGGTTGAAAGGCTTTTTTTTTACCTAATCAACAATTCATTTTTACTTGTATAGTTAGCTTGATAATGATATACTTGCAAGGCGTGGGGAAAAAAGCAATCGAAAGTAAAATGCTGCGGACTTAAGAAGGAGTTACATAATGGCAGGCAAGAATAAAAGAGATGAGATTATGGACGCAACTATGAGGTTGGTTTCGGAGACTGGATTGCCAGCACTTTCAACAAGAAAAGTTGCGGCTAGGGCCAATGTTTCAGATGGTCTCATGTACAGGTATTTCAAATCAAAGGATGAGCTCTTGTATGCATGTTATCAGAGCATACAAAAAGAGATAGCAGCCCTGATTGATGGCAAGCATGAAAACATGCCGGTAGAATACATGGACAGGCCAATTGATAAGAAAAATTTGATTAAGATTGCTTATATACATTGGTTGAAATATTTTAAGTTTTTGATAGATAGTGATTACAAGACTCTTTTTTATATAGAGTTTAGAACATCGCCATATATCAGGTGCATTCTCGATGACGAAGAAAAATTGGATGCCCTGTATTTTGATCGTTTCGGAGTGATTATCTCTGTTATGATTAAGTCTATAAAGCTGGACAAGGATGCCATTGGGTTTATATGGACCTATATTATGGATATGTCCTGCGTTTTCGCTAGAAAAATCATAGTAGGTGATCTTCCAAAGAGCGAAAGCTATTATAGAATGATTTGGACCTTTATGTCAGAGGGCTTGGCAGGAGTACTTGATAGGGCAGAATAATGTGAATTTTTATTCACATTTTAATTGAAAAATTAGAATATAATTTCTTGCAATATCAAAGCTGATTGTGTATACTTAACGCTAGTTAAAAAAATAACGTTCATTAAGAAAAGAGGTATTTTTTCATGGCAAATGTTGATTTAAGCCAGTACGGAATTACTGGAGCTACAGAGGTTGTTTACAATCCTTCTTACGAGACACTTTTCGAGGAAGAGACAAAGGCAGATCTTGAGGGATTCGAAGTTGGTCACCAGACAGAGCTTGGTGCTGTAGATGTATTTACAGGTATCTACACAGGCCGTTCTCCTAAGGATAAGTTCATCGTTGAAGATGAGAACTCTAAGGACACAGTATGGTGGACAAGTGATGAGTATAAGAATGATAACCACAAGGCTTCTCAGGAGACTTGGGCTGCATTAAAGGAAATCGCTAAGAAGGAGCTTTCAAACAAGAAGCTTTACGTAGTAGATGGTTTCTGTGGTGCTAACGCTGATACTCGTATGGCAGTTCGTTTCATCATGGAAGTTGCTTGGCAGGCTCATTTCGTAAGAAATATGTTCATTAAGCCAACAGCAGAGGAAGAGGCAAACTTCAAGCCTGATTTCGTTGTATATAACGCTTCTAAGGCTAAGGTTGAGAACTACGAAGAGTTAGGTCTTAACTCAGAGACAGCAGTAGTATTCAACATTACAAGCCATGAGCAGGTTATTATCAATACATGGTACGGCGGAGAGATGAAGAAGGGTATGTTCTCTATGATGAACTACTACCTCCCATTAAAGGGCATCGCTTCAATGCACTGTTCAGCTAACACAGACCTTAACGGTGAGAACACAGCAGTATTCTTCGGCCTTTCAGGAACAGGTAAGACAACACTTTCTACAGATCCTAAGAGACTTCTTATCGGTGATGATGAGCACGGTTGGGATGACAACGGCGTATTCAACCTTGAGGGTGGATGCTACGCTAAGGTTATCAACCTTGACAGAGATGCTGAGCCAGATATCTACGGCGCTATCAAGAGAAATGCTCTTCTTGAGAACGTTACAGTAGCAGAAGACGGTAAGATTGACTTCACAGATAAGTCAGTTACAGAGAACACTCGTGTATCTTACCCAATCGACCACATTGAGAAGATTGTTAAGCCTATCTCTCACGGTCCAGCTGCAAAGAATGTAATTTTCCTTTCAGCTGATGCTTTCGGAGTACTTCCTCCAGTTTCAATCCTTACACCAGAGCAGACAAAGTACTACTTCCTTTCAGGATTCACAGCTAAGCTTGCTGGTACTGAGAGAGGTATCACAGAGCCTACTCCAACATTCTCTGCTTGCTTCGGTCAGGCTTTCCTTGAGCTTCACCCAACAAAGTATGCTGAGGAACTTGTAAAGAAGATGGAGAAGAGCGGTGCTAAGGCTTACCTCGTTAACACAGGTTGGAACGGCACAGGCAAGAGAATTTCTATTAAGGATACTCGTGGTATCATCGATGCTATCCTTTCAGGAGATGTTAACAAGGCTCCTACAAAGAAGATTCCTTACTTCGATTTCGAAGTACCTACAGAGCTTCCAGGTGTAGATACAGGTATCCTTGATCCAAGAGATACATATGCTACAGCAGAGGAGTGGGAAGTTAAGGCTAAGGATCTTGCTGAGAGATTCCAGAAGAACTTCAAGAAGTATGAGGGTAATGACGCTGGTAAGGCACTTGTTGCTGCAGGTCCACAGCTCTAATACTGAATTAATTTGAAATTTAAGCTGTCATCTGAGGAAGACCTGGATGACAGTATTTATAAGAGCTTGGTGTTTTTGCATCAGGCTCTTTTAAAATTTAGAGGAGAAAATATATGAAAAAAGTTAAGGGAAAAGTTGCGGGCATCATAGCCCTTCTAGTTTTGGTTTTGGTATATTGCCTAGCATCAATAGTTATCATTGATTCAGGAACATCAGGAGTAGTATCTACCTTAGGTCGTGTGAGTGAAAATACTCTCAAGGAGGGCTTACATATAGTTCCTGCTGGATTTAACAAGGTGACAAAGATTAACAACAAGGTTCAGAAGGTAGACTTGCAGGCTGCAAGTACATCTAAGGATTTACAGAATGTTAAGTCATCTGTGTCAGTAAATTTCCATGTTTTGCCAGAAAAGTCAGCAGCTATATACGTTACAGTAGGTGCCGCTTATGCGGAAACAATCTTAAAGCCAGCTATTCAGGAGAGCATGAAGGCTGTCATGGCTCAGTATTCTGCTGAGGAGCTTATCACAGAGAGATCAAGTGTGGGCAAGAATATTGAGGACAATATCAAGAAGAAAATGTCAGATTATGGTCTTGCTATAGATGAGTTCAATATCACTGATTTTGATTTTTCTGAGGAATACAATGCTGCCATAGAGCAGAAACAGATTGCAGAGCAGAACAGACTTAGATCAGAGACTGAGGCCCTTCAGAAAAAGGTTGAGGCTGAGGGTGAGGCAACTGCAACTACAATCAGGGCAGAGGCTCAGGCTGAGGCTAACAGAAAACTTTCTGAGTCACTCAATGATGATGTAATTAAGTACAAGACACTTGAAAAGTGGAATGGAGAGTATCCAGACACAGTAGTTGGTGATACTTCCAGTGTTGTAGTTGGACTTGGAAACTAGGTTTAAATATAAGAATTTGAAAATCAAAGGCTTATATTAAAGGATTGTGTAATTTAAAAGCAGGAGAATCTTATGGATGCTGATAGAGTTCAAAGAAGAGTTGACTGTAGCCAAGCTCAGGAAAATACAGACCTTGACAGATTAGAGAAACAAATAGACTTTATCCGATATATTGACAAGGAAAAGGCTATAAAGCGTCATACTTTCAAGACTGATATGGAGAGGGAGAATGACGCAGAACACGCATGGCATATGTCCATTATGACAATGTTGCTTGCTGAGTATGCCAATGAGAAAATTGATAAGTTGCGCACCATAGAGATGCTCCTGATTCACGATCTCGTAGAGATAGGTGCAGGAGATACCTACGCCTATGATGAATGTGCTAAAAAAACTCAGAGAGAGAGGGAGTTAGCCAGCGCTGATGAGCTCTTTGAGAAACTGCCTAAGGATCAGGCTAAATTTATGAGGGAACTCTGGGATGAGTTTGAGGCAGGACAGACGGCTGAGGCAAGATTTGCAAGGACTATGGATAACTTTCAACCTGTTCTTTTAAACGATGCCACTGGAGCTTTGGCTTGGAGAGAGAATGCTGTTAAAATCAGTCAGATTCTTAAAAGAAATGAGAATACAGCAAAGGGATCAAGAGAACTTTGGGATTACGAGTATGAGAAATTTATCAAAGCTAATCTCAAAAAAGGGAATATAGTAAATGATTTAGGGATTGAGTAAGAGTATGATTTTATCAAAGCCACAAATAGAAAAGTCAATTACTTTACAATAATTCGAAATCAAGTTATTATAGTAAGGCAAAAAAGGAGGCGTTATTATGTCACAGTCAAAAGGACCATATTATATAACAACAGCAATTGCCTATGCATCTGGTAAGCCACACATAGGAAATACATATGAAATCGTTCTTGCAGATAGTATTGCAAGATTTAAGAGACAGGAAGGTTATGAAGTCTTTTTCCAGACAGGAACAGATGAGCATGGCCAGAAAATAGAGATTAAGGCCCAGGAGGCAGGAATAACACCTAAGGAGTTCGTAGATAAGGCTGCAGGTGAGATTAAGAGAATTTGGGACCTTATGGATACTTCTTATGACCGTTTCATCCGTACTACAGATGAGGATCATGAGGAGCAGGTTAAGAAAATTTTTAAGAAGCTCTATAATCAGGGTGATATCTATAAGAGTGAGTATGAAGGTATGTACTGCACACCTTGTGAGTCTTTCTGGACTAGCTCACAGCTTGTAGATGGCAAGTGCCCGGATTGTGGAAGAGAGGTTACTCCTGCTAAGGAGGAAGCTTATTTCTTTAAGATGAGCAAGTATTCAGATCGTCTTATCAAGTATATTGAAGAGAATCCACTCTTTATTCAGCCAGAATCAAGAAAGAATGAGATGATGAACAACTTCCTTAAGGCTGGCCTTCAGGATCTTTGTGTTTCACGTACTTCTTTCAAGTGGGGAATCCCTGTTACTTTTGATGAGAAGCATGTCATCTATGTATGGATTGATGCACTTACAAACTATATAACTGGAATCGGCTATGATGCAGATGGAAATCACTCTGACAGATATAAGAAGTTCTGGCCTGCAGATCTTCACCTTATAGGCAAGGATATCTTGAGATTCCATACAATCTACTGGCCAATCATGCTTATGGCACTTGGTGAGCCACTTCCAAAGCAGGTATTTGGTCATCCATGGCTCTTACAGGGCGATGGCAAGATGAGCAAGTCAAAGGGCAATGTAATCTACGCTGATGATTTAGCAGATATCTTTGGTGTTGATGCAGTTAGATACTTTGTACTTCATGAGATGCCATTTGAAAATGATGGTGTTATAAGCTGGGAGCTTTTGGTTGAGAGATTCAACTCTGAACTTGCCAACACTCTTGGAAATCTTGTTCAGAGAACAGTTGCCATGTCCAATAAGTATCTTGGTGGAGCTCTTAAGGCTACAGCTAAGACAGAGCCTATTGATGATGAGTTTAAGGCATATATTACAGGAACGAAGGCAAAGGTTTGCGATAAGATGAAGACTCTTCATGTCGCAGATGCTATAACTGAGGTATTTAATCTCTTTAAGAGATGCAATAAGTATATTGATGAGACTGAGCCATGGGTACTTGGCAAGGATGAGTCTAAGTATGACAGACTTTCAGAGGTTCTTTATAATCTCACTGAAGCTATCACAATCGGTGCAAATCTCTTAAAGCCATATATGCCATCAACAGCAGATAAGGTACTCGCTCAGATTTATGAGGATGCCAATGTAGGACTTAGAGATTTTGATGATCTTGACAAGTTTGGTCTCAGAGAGTCAGGCCTCAAGGTTGTAGAGAAGCCACAGATGCTTTTTGCAAGACTTGATATGGATGAAGTTTTAGCTAAGGCTGAGGAAATCGCAGAGGCTCAGAAAAAGGCAGCTGGCGGCATTAAGTATCCAGAAGTTGAGGAAAAGGCTGAGATAGAGTTTTCTGATTTTGAAAAGATTCAGATTAGAGTTGGAGAGGTTCTTGCATGTGAGAAGGTTAAGAAGTCTAAAAAGCTCTTATGTTCTCAGATTAGAATCGGTGATGAAGTAAGACAGATTGTCTCTGGTATTTCTAACTATTACAAGCCAGAAGAGATGGTGGGCAAGAAGGTTGCTGTTGTAACCAATTTAAAGCCTGTCAAGCTTTGTGGTATTGAATCACAGGGTATGATCCTTGCTGCAAGTGATGACGAGGACAATCTTTCAGTTCTCACTCTCGATAAAGATATTATCGCAGGTAGTGAAATTAGATAGGACTTAATCAGATCCCCAAGTCAGGATTAAAGCCTGATTTGGGGACTTTTTAAAAAGTGAAGTGCCTATGAATAGGCCTGTTGGGGTTTGCACTTTTCTGATATTTGATAAATTGAATTTGTGTTTAGAGGAAGTTATGTTTAGAGGAATTTATGACAGCCACGCTCATTATGACGACTCAGCATTTGACGAGGACAGAGATGAGCTTATAGATAAGATGCTTGAACCTAATGGACCTATTAGGTACTTGGTCAATGTTGGTGCCAATCTAGATGAGAGCAAAATCTCTGTTGAGATGGCAGAGAAGAATCCTAGGATTTATGCCACTGTGGGAGTACATCCTGACTGTGTTGAGGAACTCAGTGATGAGGGGATAGAGCAGCTTAGAAAGCTGGCCTTGAACTCAGACAAGGTTATAGCGATAGGAGAGATTGGTTTAGATTATAGCTCAGACGATGTGCCAAGACAGGTGCAAAAAGATTGGTTTACCAGGCAAATTGAACTGGCAAGGGAAGTGAATTTGCCTATTGCTGTCCACAGCAGGGATGCAAGCGAAGATACTCTTAATATTATAAGAGAGTCTAAGGCTCAGGAAATTGGCGGAGTGATTCACTGTTATTCATATTCAGCAGAAACAGCCATGATATATGACAAGATGGGCTTTTACTTTGGCATAGGTGGAGTTTCGACATTTAAGAATGCTAGAAAACTTGTGGAGGCTATAGAAGTGATTCCTATGGACAAGATTATTCTTGAGACGGATGCACCATATTTAGCTCCAGTACCTAACAGGGGTAAGAGGAATGACTCAAGAAACTTAAGATATGTAGTAGAAAAATTGGCCGAGCTCAAGGGCTTGAGCCCAGAGCAGGTTATAGATATAACAAGGGCCAATGCTATGAGACTCTTCAACCGTGTTGATTATAATTTTGAGTAAAGATTGGAGGAATTGTGGTGGATTACAGTCAGATCAAGCATCTTGCAAATCCAGGTGCGACTATTGAGATCCTTGAAAAGTATGGATTCAGTTTCAGAAAGCAGTATGGACAGAATTTCCTTATAGATGAGAATGTTGTAAGGGGAATTGTCCATAATGCAGGTGTTACAAAGGATGATTTTGTCATAGAGATCGGTCCTGGCATAGGAACTATGACTCAGATTCTTGCTGAGGAAGCAGGCAAGGTGGTAGCTGTAGAGATTGATAAGAAGTTGATACCAATCCTTGAAGGAGATACTCTCGCAGCCTATGACAATGTCAAGGTAATAAATCAGGATATCTTAAAGACCAATATAGGGCAGCTTATCAAGGATATGGGCTTTGAGGAGGGCAAGGGCAGAGTGATGGTTGTAGCTAATTTGCCTTATTACATAACAACTCCTATTATTATGGAGCTCTTAGAAAAGAAACTGCCTGTAGATTCAATAACTGTAATGGTTCAAAAAGAAGTTGCAGATCGCATGAAGGAAGGACCTGGAAGCAAGAATTATGGTGCCCTTTCTTTGGCAGTTCAGTATTATGCAAAACCAAGAGTTGTTATGACAGTTCCGGCTTCATGTTTTATGCCTAGACCAAATGTGGATTCTGCCGTAATCAAGCTTGAAAGGTTCAAGGAAGCACCTGTTAAGGTTTTGGATGAGACTCTTATGTTTAGAATTATCAGGGCTTCTTTCAACCAGAGAAGAAAAACGATGACAAACAGTGTGTGCTCAGATATCAATTGTGGAGTTGATAAGGAAAAACTTCTCAAAGCCCTTGAAATGACTGGCCTTGATTCGAGAATTAGGGGAGAAGCACTTGATCTTAATCAATTTGCACAATTGACTAATAATATTTGCACTCTGAATCAGCAATGAGCCCAAGTGTAGCTAAGGCTGCATCAACATCTTATAATTTCAAGAATACAGAGTTCAAGAGTCTTGGAACTATAAGTTCAACAAAGACAGTAGGCGGACTTACATTCGTAGCTACAAGCAGTAAGACAATGAGCGTAATTAAGGAAAGTGCAACAGTAGATGGACAGTCATATACATATGCACTTGCACTCGGTGGTAAAGGTGATAAGTATGGCAGAGCAGTCAGAGTACCAGTAAGCGGTGACGACACAATTAAGGTTACTCTTAAGAGTTCAGGATCTTCTACAAGAACTCTTACAGTTGCTACAGCAGCAGGTCATCAGGTTGGAAAAATTTCGGCAAAAGCTTCTGCAACAACAGGTTCATATCACTACACAGGTTCAGATAAGTATGTTCTTCTTTATTCAGCAGGTAGTGGAATTGATATCTTTAAGATTCAGGTAGATTCTGCAGGTTCAGGTAGCACAACTACAACAAAGGCTTCAACAACAAAGTCTACAACAGCAGCTTCAACAACAAAGTCTACAACAGCAGCTTCAACAAGTGGAAGTACAATTGAAGTTTCTGCAAGTGGAACATCATTATCTTCAGCAATTAGCAAGGCTAAGGCTGGAACAACAATCGTAATCAATGGCACAGTTAAGTCTGGTGCAATCAATGTACCAGCAGGCGTTAACATCTCAGGTAAGAACAATGCAACTATCGATTTCTCACAGACAAGCGGAAGCTCAGGCCGTGGCCTTACATTTGCAGGTAATGGAAGCACAGTTCAGAACATTACAGTAAAGAATGCTTCTGATAATGGTATCTTTATCTCAGGTAGCAACAACACATTTAAGTATGTTGTATGTACAGCAAATCAGGATGCTGGTTTCCAGGTAAGTAACGGTGGTGCAAACAATAAATTCTACAACTGTAACTCAAATCACAACGCTGATGCAAAGGGTGAGAATGCTGATGGATTCGCTAACAAGCTTCACTCAGGCACAGGCAACTACTATGAGAATTGTACAGCAGAGTACAACGGGGTGAAAAGAGCTGTGAAGAAATCTTCACAGCTCTTTTTTATTTAAAAAAATGAGATGTCACCAAAACTAGACATTTTGGGACATCTCATTACTTGCTTTCTTTTTTTCTCTTAATTCCTTAAAGAAGGTCTTTAACATAGCACTGCAAGTATCTTCCAGGATGCCTCTGCTTACATCGCAGCAGTGGTTGAATCCTGGCATTTGCAATATGTTGATTACCGAACCAGCACAGCCTGCTTTAGGGTTCATGGAGCCTATGCAAACACGGGGGATTCTCGCTTGTACAATGGCACCTGCACACATTTGACACGGCTCTAGAGTGATATATATGGTACAGTCTTCGAGACGCCAATCTTTGAGGAATTTGCTGGCTTTTTTTATTGCAGTGATCTCAGCATGGCCTAGTGTTGTGCCATCAGTGTTGCGGCGATTATAGCCTCTGGCGATGATTTTGCCGTCATATACTATTACACATCCTATAGGCACTTCATCGAGCTTATAAGCCTTTTTTGCCTGCTTGATGGCCTCTTTCATAAATTTCTCATCGTCGAGTATTTGCTTTTCGACAAGGCTTTCCTTAAATTGGGTGCCCTTGCTTATATTTTGATTATTGGTCATATAAAAATCCTTTGAAAAATGTGGCTTTAATCCACGTAATCTGTTATTAATGAGTATCTTAGATGATCATGCCATTCATGATTTATCTTTGCTAAGGAGTATTCTTGCCCTTCAAATCTAAAACCGCTCTTTTCGGCTAGCTTAATGGAGGCAGTATTGTCAGGCAATATGTGAATCTGAACGCGGTGGATATTTAAGTCTTTAAGTATGTCTTCTTTCGCAAGTTTTAGCATTGCAGTTCCAAGGCCCAAATGCTGGTAGTTATGATCGATTTTATAACCTATCTCACAAGAACTCAAAGTCCTGTTAATTGAAGTGAAGGAGATAGAACCAATTATTTTATCTCCGGCAAGCTTTTGGGAATAGAGGAAATATCTAATATTTTTGCCCTTGACGAAAGAGTTGTACTCTATATTGAGAAGGGTGTGGATAAAACTGTAAGTATAGAAATTACTAGGTTTATCAGTCTCATATATATCAAAATAATCTCTGTTTTCAGAGTAGAATCCCAAAACATCCGGGGTATAAGTTTCATTGAGAATTTTAAGTATTATATCATCTTTTTGATAAATCGTTTTCATGATTTCACCTCATGCTTATTAATAAGAGTATTATAACTCTAAAGGCCTTATTTAACTATTAGAAAATTACAAGCAAAATGTGAAAAAAATATGTAAAATTATGCAAATTTATGCTATTATATAAATGCGTTTTAGTGCTTGAAAATAGACAGTATTATGGACTTGGAAAGGGGAAAACTATGGAAAAAATACAAGATTTTTGTGACATGAAAAAATTCAATGGAATTATGGCTAATTGGGCAAATGCTACTGGTTTAGCAACCGTTGCGGTTGGGGCTGACGGTGAGTATATCAGTGACTGCTTTAATTTTACTGATTTTTGCATTAAGTACACAAGAGGAAGCTCTGAGGGAAAGAGAAGATGTGAAAAGTGTGACAGAGAGGGACAAGGAGTTTATGCTTGTCACGCTGGTTTGATGGATTTTGCAGTTCCAATTACCTTAGTTGACGGTAGAGTCCTCGGTAATATCATAGGTGGACAGGTCCTGCCGGAGAATCCATCTGAAGATAAGTTCAGGGGAGTTGCAAAGGAACTTGGAATTAATGAGGATGACTATATTGAGGCCTTGGGAAAGGTGAATGTTAGAACTAAGCTTGAGATTGAATCATCAGCTGAGCTCTTGGGCGATGTAGTTAATATGTATGTAAGATCTTGTTATTCAGAGATGGTTAACCAGAGACTTTTGGATAAGCTTAAGAATGGGATAGCTCAGGCTGCTAAACAGATAGAGGATGCGAATTCAGCTACAAAGAGCATCGAGGGATTTAGCAGAAAACAGAATATGCTTGCACTTAATGCTTCAATCGAGGCGGCTAGAGCTGGTGAATATGGACGCGGCTTTGCTGTGGTTGCGCATGAAGTTCAGAAGCTTGCTACAGATATGGCTGGAGCAAGTGTTAGTATTTCAAGTGCACTTAGCGGACTTGATAAGACTATTACTGACTTGAACGAAGATTAGTTATAAGATTGTTTATAATAATAGTTATAAGATTAGTTATAAGATTAAAAGACATATTTATAGGATTTGTGCACATCAAAATCCTTAAATATGTCTTTTTTATTCTGCTTGACATGAGATAGGCATTTTTGCTGAAAGTCGCTTGTATACAAGCTTTGATGGAGATATATTGAGGCTAGATAAAATCTGGCTTTGTACTAAATTAAATACTTGAGAAAATAGTGTTGATTTTCATATTTGGATTTGTTAGTATCATATTACGTTAAATCGTTACAGATTTATCAAAGTCAACCAAAGACGGTTGGCATGCGCACCTAGTTAATACGGGCGTCTTTTTTTTGAAGAGGCCTTGTATACAATGTACAAAAATAAATACAATTTAGAGAAGGAGGATCTAACACGATGGCAGATTTTTCAGTCAAGTTAGATAATGAACAGTGGGCTGGCTTTAAAGGCAGACTCTGGAAAGAAGAAATTAACGTAAGAGATTTCATTCAGAAGAACTATACACCATATGATGGTGATGAGAGCTTCCTTGCAGCTCCAACTGATGCTACAAACAAGCTTTGGGCTAAGTTACAGGAGTTACAGAAGGAAGAGAGAGCTAAGGGCGGCGTACTTGAGTGCGAGACAGAAGTTGTATCTGGTCTCACAGCTTACGGCCCTGGTTATATAGATGAGGCTACTAAGGATCTTGAGCAGGTTGTTGGTCTTCAGACAGATAAGCCTCTTAAGAGAGCATTTATGCCTTACGGTGGAATTAAGATGGCTGAGCAGGCAGCTTCTAACTATGGTTATGAAATTAACCCTAAGTTCCACAAGATTTTTACAGAGTATCACAAGACTCACAACCAGGCAGTATTTGATGTTTATACACCAGAGATGAGAGCTGCTCGTCACAACCACATCATCACAGGTCTTCCAGATACATACGGCCGTGGTCGTATCGTTGGTGACTACAGAAGAGTTGCTCTTTACGGTATTGATTTCCTTATGGAGCAGAAGGCTAAGGATCATGAGAACGTTGGTGGCGATGGCGTAATGACAGATGACGTTATCCGTCTTAAGGAAGAGATTAAGGATCAGTGGTCAGCACTTGCAGGAATGAAGAAGATGGCTGAGGCTTATGGTTTCGATATTTCTAAGCCAGCTAAAAACGCAAAGGAAGCTGTTCAGTGGTTATACTTTGGTTATCTTGCAGCTGTTAAGACTCAGAACGGTGCTGCTATGTCAGTAGGTAGAGTTTCAACATTCCTTGATATCTATATTAAGAGAGATCTTGATAATGGTACATTAACAGAGGACGAGGCTCAGGAGCTTATCGATCACCTTGTTATGAAGTTCCGTATGGTTAAGTTCGCAAGAATTACATCATACAACGAGCTTTTCTCAGGAGATCCTACATGGGTAACATGTGACCTTGCTGGTACAGGTATTGATGGTCGTTCAATGGTTACAAAGACTGACTATAGATTCCTTCACACACTTGAGAACATGGGCCCTTCACCAGAGCCAAACCTTACAGTTCTTTACTCTTCAAAGCTTCCAGCTAACTTCAAGAAGTATGCTGCAAAGGTTTCTGTTGATACATCTTCAATCCAGTATGAGAACGATGATGTTATGAAGGTTACTTGGGGCGATGATTACGCTATCTGCTGTTGTGTATCTGCAACTCAGACAGGTAAGGAGATTCAGTTCTTCGGTGCTCGTGCAAACCTTGCTAAGTGCTTACTTTACGCTATTAATGGTGGTGTAGATGCAAAGACAAGAGAGCAGGTAGGTCCAGCTACAAGACCAATCACATCAGAGTATCTTGACTTCGATGAAGTTGTTGAGAAGTTTGATGCAGAGATGGAGTGGTTAGCAGGTCTTTATGTTAATACTCTTAATGCAATTCAGTATATGCATGATAAGTACTACTACGAAGCTGCAGAGATGGCTCTTATCGATACAGATCTTAAGAGAACATTTGCTACAGGTATCGCTGGATTCTCACACGTTGTAGATTCACTTTCAGCTATTAAGTATGCTAAGGTTAAGGTTATCAGAGACGAAACAGGTTTCAATACAGATTACGAAGTTGAGGGTGATTTCCCAAGATACGGTAATGATGATGACAGAGCTGATGATATCGCTGTATGGCTTCTTAAGACATTCATCGAGAAGATTAAGAAGAGACATACATACAGAAACTCTGAGCCAACAACATCTATCCTTACAATTACATCAAATGTAGTTTATGGAAAGTATACAGGTAACATGCCAGATGGACGTAGAGCTGGTACTCCACTTGCTCCAGGTGCTAACCCTGCATACGGCGCAGAGAAGAATGGTCTTTTAGCTTCTCTTAACTCTCTTACAAAGCTTCCATATGAGTGGGCTCTTGATGGTATCTCAAATACTCAGACAATGAACCCAGATGCTCTTGGACACAACGAAGAGGAGAGAGTTGACAACCTTGTTAACGTACTTGATGGTTACTTCGATCAGGGTGCTCACCACCTTAACGTAAATGTATTCGGTAAGGATAAGCTTCTTGATGCTCAGGCACACCCAGAGAAGCCAGAGTATGCTAACTTCACAATCCGTGTTTCTGGTTACGCTGTTAAGTTTATCGACCTTACAAAGGAACAGCAGGATGATGTAATTAGCAGAACATTCCACGACAGAATGTAATTTCTAAATTGAATTTATAATTCAAGAATATAAAAACAAAGGGCAAGCCAT
>Ga0326512_10000058_pt1 | contig 94411 bp, 124 predicted proteins | sample 1_2617_0518_D_FD_203652 | JGI IMG/M metagenome (GOLD analysis project Ga0326512, IMG submission 203652) | Bovine rumen microbial communities from UC Davis, California, United States - 1_2617_0518 | ecosystem: Host-associated > Mammals > Digestive system > Stomach > Rumen | place: USA...
ATCTGCTGTAATAAGAGGATCTTCGTCACACTGGTTAATCACTGGATTATACCTAGTTACAGTGACAAGACGCTCTGTCTCTTCTTTTGGCTCTATTTGAGTCTCTTCTTTTGGCTCTATTTGAGTTTCTTCTTTTGACTCTATTTGAGTCTCTTCATACACTCCCATGCTAATATTTTTTGATCTTCTTAAATTATGACCAAAAATTGAAAGCATAAACATAACGACCATTATAAAAATTAAGTCGTCATCAGTAAATTTTTTCTTTTTCATTTTCATTTGTTTTGCATGTTTTTTATTCATATATAAGGCTTTGAATAGAAAATTAAAGGGAGAAATTAATCTCCCATTTTATTTCTAACAAAATACATTCTCATCATAATATCCCTTTTTCAAGGCTTGTATGAAAAACTGTATATCTTTAATTGACATTGGTGTAAAATTATTAGCATCAACGCCTACATCAATTCCCCAGCGTTTAATTTTCTGTCTTCCATGAATATGACCAAATAATCCATAAGATCCATTAGTTCCAAGTAAAGGATTAAGATTCCTTAAATACTCTGGTTCATGATTAAAGATTAACTCAGCACTGAGATCATGGTATTCAGATTCAATATCATTATCCGGCTCTAGTTTAAAATGCCCAAACTCTTTATACCCAATAATATCTTTGAATCCAATACGTATCATAGATTCTTTGAATTCATCGAAAGACTTCCAATGAAGATCTATTTCTCTTTTTTCATAATTTCCACACTGAAGAATTATATTACCATTAAGATATCGTAACCAATCTCTTTCACCAAAATCTCCTAAATGGTAAACAATATCTTCTGGCCTTACTACCTCATTCCATCTTTCAACCATCGTCCAATTCATATCTTCCGTACTAATGAATGGTCTTTTACTAAGAGTAAGTGCTCTTTGTGATTGAAAGTGCGTATCTGAAGTAAAGAAAGTTTTAGGTGCCATTTTATGATGATTAACCCACACATTAAGAGCTTTTAAGCAATCATCTAGTGTAGTAAATACCTTAGGGACCCCATATTTTTTAGCTTTATATTCCATATACCGTCTTGTATGGACCTCAGGATCAATACCTAAGATAATTCGCTTCCCTCTAACTAGGTTCTCCATTAGCTCAATTTTAGTAGTTTGAGCATAATCTCGTCCTTTAATTTTTTGAATTTCTTTAGGAACCCAAAATAAGATTAGATCACTCATTCTAAGCGCTTTGGTTTCCCATTCAACTTGCTCTTCCCATACAAAAGATTCTCCTAATTCACCACTTCTTTTAGGATTAAGAAATTCTATACCTTCTATTTCAGGAATAGTACTTTGCCAATCAGGTGCTCCTTGTATTGGCCCTGCCAGGAATACATATGTTTTATCTTTCTTTACTCCTGGTACATGCTGTTCAATTGCTCTTATCATAATTTATATTTAAAAAGGTAATGGTATCTCATCTATTATTTGTGCATATTTAGTTTTGTATATAATATAACCTTCTCCCAATTTAGTTGTTCGATTAGTAGGCATTACTGATTTAATAACATATCTCTTTCTATGAGCTGTTATTATATCTACAACTCTTTTTTCATTATATGCCCATATTAAGAATGGATAAGTATTTCCATTATCTAGGATTGCTTTAAAGTATCTCAACAAAGTGTATCTAATTGAACAAATACTAGATTATTTTCTATCCAAAACTTTAAATTCAAATAAGAATCCATAATTTCTTCTGGCCATTCTTTGTTAATATAAACCATTTCAAATTTCTCATCCATCATAGATTTTGTAATTCTCTTCTTTCCCTTCCAAATACTCATATCATTTTCCCACTTTCGTATTTTTCCTATATTTAAAAGAGATAAAAGCGCTTTAGGAGGATTCTGAAGAGGATTAACTGATAATAGAAATCCTCTCGTAGGTTCATTATTAATACCACGAATAAGCCAGATATACTTATATTTTGAATTTTCTCTTAATAAAAACGTAGGCAGTAAGTCCTTAGTTGTCATAGAACCCTGCCTTTTTAAACATGTGATCCATCTTAGTCCAATCAACGTGACTTAATCTAGCAACATGCTTCTCTCCTGTTGCATAGGAAGTATAAGTTACTAGATTAGATTTAAGAGGAGTACCCATCGCCATATCATCAATTAAGATATCAGCTAATAGCTTTCGCGATGTACCTGTTCCAGTATTTTCTTCTCCTTCAAATCCATTTACACCTTTAAGTGGGATTCCATTATCTTCAAACCAATTAATAGCTTCTTGAAGACTGCTAATTTCTCTCAATTTGCCATTAATATAGTTAAAAGGATTATCAGAAGATTCATTACGGCAAGTCCATAAAACAATATCATGTCCTGCGTTTACTAGTTTCTTAAGTACATGTGCAGCTCCCGTATCGTATAAAGTACTTCCACTTTCCGGAAGTTTTGGAACTACAGTACCATCAAAATCACATAATATAATCATATCCTTCCAAATCTAATATTCTTCTTAAATTCTTCCCAATTCTTGGCTGCTGCGAGAGTGAACCCGTAAGATACACAACTTTGAAATTCCTCTACCCACTCTTGAATTGAACAATCTACATCAATCCAGGTCCAGGCTGAATCACTAACTTTTATAGTCGGATTATGCTTTTTCCACTCTTCTGGATCTTTATAACCTGCTCTAAGAGATTGAATCTCAATAGTTGTATTTCCATGATAAGCTCTACAAAAGCCGTTAGCTCTTGCTTGATATCCACCAGTTCCATAATACTGCTCTTGATTAGAAACTTCTACAGTCTCATATTCTCCAGTATTAGGATTTCTATTTTTTTGATATAAAGTTCCTTCGGCTTCAATTATTCTGGCGAAATCTTTACCAATCATAACATAATCAGCACCAAGAGCCATTGCTTTTAAGACATCAGCAGGACTTTCAATACCCCCATCTGCAATAATCTTTACAGGCCTAAGACCAACACCTCCAGTAGCTTTAAACTTAGTCATATCCATTAAAAGAGATGCCATTGGATAATGAAATCCATATTTCGCTTTATCTACTAAAGATCCTGAACTAATACCAACCCTTATATAATCAAACCCTGCCTTACTGTAATCTGAATAGGTTTCAACATTACCCACATTTCCACCCATTATGATTACCTGAGGGCCATATAATTTCTTTAGTTCAAAACATAATTGAAGGAGGTTAGTATCATGTCCATTTCCACAATCAATACAAATATGAAGTTTTGGACCTAATCGCCTCTGATCAACATTCAAAAAGTTTCTTTGAATTTCACTGATACTAAAAGCAGAGAATATCCAAGGACAATATTGAAGTCTTAATTCTAAAGATTCAGTTCTTGGTATTACTGGTCTTATCCCATAATCTTGCCATATTTTACAGCTATTTTCGCCAACAACGGCTTCCATTGGGCTAGTGAAGATTGGAAGTGTATCTGTTATTCCACTATCATCCAATTCATCCTTAACTGTAAAACAGGCCTTACTCCCTAGTGAACCATTATTAGTTCTAGCTGGAAGCAATGTAATATCATCTAATTCTAAAAGTCTTTCCATAATACTTTCATTATTAATTTCATATTCAAGAATAAGGAAAAAGAAGGCATAATTATTTACGTTCCACCAACTTAATTATATTTGTAGTATCACTATCTTCTTCTATACGGTCGAGCTTAATTTCTCTCGGCATCTTATTAATTAAATTAATTTCTATCTCTTTAATTATTTTACAACATTCTTCAAATTTCTTTAATAATTTTGTCATACACGCGTAAAGATTTCAAAATCTTATATATGTGAATAAAATTTTTAAAAAACAACTATGAGTTTATTAAAAATAAAAAGAATAAGTGTATTGACTCCTAAAGGAGAGCGAATTCTTTCGTTTATGCCTATAGATGAACAATTACTTAATGAACAAGAGTTTACACCTTGTGATAAGCAATGTCCTTATGGCCCAGAACTTTGTGATAAAATAAAAGATCCAAGAGATCCAACTAATCCTAAAAAATGTTTTGGAGATTGGTGTGCAAATCTTGGAAATAATGAAGGAGATCAACCTGAGTATGCAAATTGTGTACCTATTGAAGGAACAATTGAGGAAAACCTAGGAGATATACAAGATATACATCAGACGCTGATTGAGAAAGATCCTCTTGTTAAATTAACAAAGGTTATTGATAATGTTTGTGATGGATATTGTGATATGTATGAACAAACACATTCTCAATGCAATTCCAGTAATAAGCTGTGTATCTTAAGAAAATTATTTAAAAATAATAAGAATGATTGAAGATGATAATAAAATATATATTCCACCGGATTATTCACAAGAAGAGGTAAGTTATGATTCAGACTTTGATGACGATGAGGATGATCCTGCAGATTATGAATTTCCAGATGATGACGAAAATGACGTCGAGGAAGAAGAATTATCTAAACAACAAGAACAATTAAATGAGAAACAAATGAGTGTACAATCGCCTTTTGGACAAACTCCTCAATGGGGTACGCCCAGCCAACAAACAACTCCTTGGGGAACATCAAATCCCTCAGGACAACAAACATTCCCTTGGCAAACTCAAAGACCAGCTGCTCCTGTAACTCCACAATATTCCTGGCAATTACCAGGACAACAACAGCAGCCAGCAGGGCCTAATGTACAAGGACCTACACAAGCAATTAGAATTGATAGACCAAAACAGATAGTCATAATTGATGTATTCGATGGACTTATTGAATCTTTGGCAAGTGAGGGTCAACCTAATATTCCACCAAGAGCAGTTTATGACATTAAACTAAAATTTGATGTTTGGGGTGCTTTAAGGAGTTTTAGCCCTCAAGTAGTTTATGCAATTTTCCCAGCTCTTACAACAGACGCAGAGGGAAAGAAAGCATGGCAAGCTGCTATTAAGTATCTAACTTATAGCTTAAGCTCTTATTTGCAAATTCCTGAATATAACTGTATTATCATTAAACAAATGGTATTCGGTCAACCAAAAGAAGTTATTATAAAGGCTATTGCAGATAAACTAAATGATAAAAAATCAGCTGTATATGTTGGAGTAAATAGTGGTTATTGGGGACTTGGAAATGGAGATCTTCTTGCAGCTAAACACTGTCAGATAGATTATGCAGATATATTTCAATTAATTAAAGGAGAAATTTAGAATTATGGATCAAAAATGGATTATTGATAGTGGTGTATTTTATCCAATTCCTGGAGATACTACACTACACTTATCACCGGGACCTGGAGTATTTCAATTTTATAAAAACCCAGATCCAAGAGATGGAAGACTAGGTCTAAAGAGAATTAGTGATGATTTCAAGTTTGATTTTAAAATCTATGACTTGGGAAGTGAAAAAATCATTGATACAATTGAAAAGACTTGGAATTCAGACTATTATGTAAAAACTGGAAGAAACCTTGGCGTGATTTTTAATGGAATCAAGGGAACAGGGAAAACAATCTCTGCAAAAATTCTATGTAATAGAATGAAACTTCCTGTAGTAATTATTCCATACTGTGTTCCTGGTATTCAAGACTTCTTACAGGCCCTTGAATTTGAGTGTGTAATTCTTATCGATGAGGCTGAGAAAACATTTAAGTCTAATATCAATAGCGAAATAGATTCTGATGAGATTCTTCTTAAGTTAATTGATGGAGTTTATAATAAGGCACGTAAATTGTATGTCCTTACAACAAATAAGCTAACAATTAACGAAAATCTCCTAGGACGACCTGGGCGAATTCGCTATATCCAACAGTTTGGAAATCTTACAGAAAAGGCCGTTCATGAATTTATTGATGATAATCTTCTTTACCCAGAAAAGAAGAATGATATCTTAAAAGCTGTAGACCTTCTTGAGATCTCAACAATTGATATCCTTCGCTCAATGGTAGATGAGGTTAATATTCATCAAGAACTTCCTGAAGATTCTGCACTGAACGTACCTAAAGCAAATCATATCTTCCGCATTCTTCGATTCCCGGAGCTTGAGTGTGAAGTACTTGAGAAAGTAAGAGAACTAATTGTTCCTCTCGTAAAAGAAGGAAAATTACTTACATGGCTCAAAGAAAAACGTGAAGGTTATGACGGTACTAATTCAGAGTGGATATATGATGAGTATGGTGGCTATGAAACCAAACTTACTTGTCAGTTCTCTAGTCTTTGGAAAGGTATGGGAACTAATTATGGAGAGATACTGGAAGAACCTGGAATTGATGGCTTCTTTACAGTAAGTGGATCATATGGCGAACCATGTACTTGTGTTATGCTGTATAAAAAATCAGATCCTAGTTTATATAGAAATGCACTTTAGGAGTATTATAGAGAGGGTAATATCCTTCTCTATTTTTTGTTTCGTTAAGAGGATCTGACATATAATAAAAAGAAGGGAGAGTAATTTTTCCTCTTTCTTTTCCTTATATTTGTTATGAAAGTAAAAAATATATCACAAAGAGAATTTCTTAAGTTGTTAGAATCAACTATAGAAAGTAGTTATGGTACAGAAATTATAGAAAGTAGATCTGGTGAAACATTAGCAACTAAAATATGTCAAGCTACTGTTGCCTGCCTAGGAATTTACTCCCAAGATCCTGAAAATCAAGATGATGAATTCAAGGATGGTTTTGGGCAGTTATATGAAGAATTAGCTTGGGGTGGTGTTTCATTTATTACTATTGATGTCGTAAGGATTGGACTTACAATAGAAAAGAAGGTTCCATTCATTGAGGTTAAAGATAATTTAGGAACAAATTTTTATATTTATCACGATGGAACAAGGTTATGTGGTTATGTACCAAAAGGGGATATTGATAAAGAAGAAGCACGTATTTTTGACTTTGAATCTCAATTAGAACCTGATCCTATAACAGAAAATAAGATCAATGGTAATATCTTCATTCCTAATATTGGTAAAGTACAGCCTAGACAATTAAAGACAGTTCAAAGTGACCTGGAATCCTTCAATAGGAATTTAGCAGCACGACTAGGGAAATGGATTATTAAAGATCTAACGAGGGCAATGATACTTCCATCTAATCTTGGTATTCCTGTTGGGGATAAAGATTATGTGAAAACATTAAGTAAAGAACAAATAACTTACTTAGTTGCAGCTTTACTAACTAATATTGAAAACGAATCTCTTGGAAAATTTGCTAATAAGGTAAAGACTGATATTGAATCAGTAATAGAACCTCATATTGAAGATTTTGAAGTTCTAGGTACTGGCTGTCTTGCGTATGGCGTTCCTTTTATTGAATGTAGAATTAGAACTTTAGAGAGTCCTTGGATAATCTATTACTTATATAGTGACGGAAAAGACTTTAGGGCATATGTTCCTCTATGTGGAAATTGGATTAATACAGACAATAAACAAATCTTTATGAGGTCCGTACTTAATTCCAAAGAAGATGCAGCTTGGTTGAGTAAACAGGGAATTTCTATTCCGATAAAGGATGGAGATACTGTAGAAGAGATTCATCAAGAGATAAAGAATACTTTAGGAACAACAACTATCCTTGAATATGGAGATTATGTTCCAGAAGCTAATAGAGAAGAGTGTCTTAAGGAATTTGAGTCAATGTTTCCTACCTCAGGACAGACAACTACAACAATTCAATCTACAGGTCAACAAACAAAGACTAATGACGTAACTTCACTTACAATAGATCAGTTAGAGCTTTTGAAGGAGACTCTGTCAAACAATTATACAATAGAAGCTAACTCTTTAATATCCGCTATTGATAGTGAAATTAATAAACGAGAACAGTTGTATAAGAAGATTGATACTAATAAATTTGCTGGAAAGTTATTTTATACGGATGCTAAAGATCATACCGGTAAAGATGTTAGACAGTATTTTAAAGTAACTTTTATTAACTCTAGAAAAGAGATTATGTTTGATTTCTTAGGAAAGAGTAGTGATAGCATTCTGTATAAGAAAGGTTTAACAATAGGTCTAACTCTTACAATAGATGGGAAACTTACAGATGATTATTCTAACAAAGAGTTGATTGAGTTAAAGGATGAAACTGACTATAACAAATATATTTCAAACTTTTAATTATGGATTCAATTAAAGATGCATTAAAAAAGATTAAGACAATCAAGCTTATTAGTCTACTACAAAAGACATTTCCTTATGGAATAGATTGTGTTTCCAAGAATGGAAAAACTCTCAAAGTTTTCGTAACTAAGAAGGATATTAGGCAAGAGCTAAAAGATCGTAAACCTAAGATGACTAGGTTAGAATTAGAATTTCTAAAGAAATATGGGAGTTGATGAAGCGATAGCTATCTGTAAAACCGGAAAGAAATGCAAGCATCAATGTTATTCTAATTTGGAATATATCTGTGGGATAAATGGGCGGAAGTGATTCGATTTGAGGATACAACTGTTATGGATGTTGATACTTATAGAAAAAGTTCATTCTATTCCCAAGGATGGATAGAATTAAATTAATTAAAAAAGATATGAATATTGAAATAAGTAAGTTAATGGTAGAGGCGCTTAAATCTGGTGATAAAGTTCGTCTCACTGTGTTAAGGTTAATGAAGTCTGAAATAGATAATGCTAAAATTAAAGAAAAGCTAAAGATTTCAGATAATTTGCCTGAGATTAAAGAGTTGAATGTTCTCAAGAAGATGGCTAAAGAGTTTAAAGATGAGATTGAAAACTCTAAAAAAGCTGGTAATCAAGATCATGCTGATGAAGTAGAGTCTCAGCTGAAGATTCTCGAGGAGTTTATTCCAGCTCCAGTTAGTGAAGAAGATATCGAATCTTCAGTAAAAGAGATCATTAAAACTATTGATCATCCTCTATCAATGAAAGATATGGGCGTTATTATTGGTCAAGTTAGATCTAAGTTTCCTACAGCTGATGGAGGAATAATTAGTAAAGTAGTAAAGAGCCAGATTAATGGATAAAATAAAAGGGAGAGACTTTATTGGTCCCTCCCTCTTTTTACTTAATTTCGATCTTTCTGATTTCTTGTTCTTTCTTTGGTAATGTAATTGTCAACAAACCATTATTACAACTTGCTGTAATATTATCTTTGTCTATATCATCACTTAGCCAGAGCATTCTTTTATAGCTTCCATAAATGTAATTTTCAGCCTTGATAATTAAGAGATCATTATTCTCTACCTCTATTGAAATATCATCTTTACCAAGTCCAAGTGCCTCAAATACTACTTCATAAGTTTTATCTGTTTCTTTAATCATAATAAAAAAAATTTAATAGTTTAGACACCGTCCGTAGATGTCTTCACTATTAATATAGCAAATATGATGCCAAGTGACAAAATGACAGAAAAAAGAATGCCCCGCTTTCACAAGTAAGACATTCTGACATGCAAAACAGAATTTTATTTATCAGATTCTGGCATAAGCAGATCAAGAATAAAATAGAATAATATTAATGAGCCAAAGGAGAAGAAACTCCCAATGAGATACAACACTCTAATCGCATCTTTCCAATTACCTAATCCAAAATAGTTTGCTAAACCTCCAATTACTCCGCTAAACCATTTCGTTTCACTATCTTTTGTTAATCTTCTTTTCATACATATATAAGGAACTCAAAGCCTTAATAATGAAAATGAAGAAAGATAATAAGAGAAGTAATAGGATTAACGAACAAATTTTTGCTAAAGAGGTTCGTATAGTTGATGAAGGAGTATCAGAGATAATGAAGACATCTGAAGCATTAGAAAAAGCTAAAGAACAAGGATTAGATTTGATAGAAATATCTCCCAATGCTCAACCTCCAGTATGTAAAATTATGGATTACGGAAAGTATCTTTATCAACAGAAAAAACGAGAAAAAGAGATACAGAAGAAACAAGTTAAAGTTGAAGTAAAGGAGATTAGATTTACTCCACAGACAGATGATCATGATTTTGAGTTTAAGCTGAAACATGCAAAAGAATTTCTATCTAAAGGAAATAAGTTAAAACTTTCTGTGTTTTTTAAAGGCAGATCAATAATTTACACAGATCAAGGAAAAGTTTTACTGTTAAAGTTTGCAGCAGCACTTGAAGAGGTAGGAACTGCTGAAAAAATGCCAATTATGGAAGGTAAGAGAATGACAATGATCATTAGTCCAAAGAAAAAGAAGGAAGGAGATAATTAAATCTCCAACCTTTATTTTTTTTTCATTGTAGAGAGAAATCAATCTTCAAATAGTATATTTCCATATTGATCTTTCCATACTGAATGATAACGTGATTTCCAATATGCAGATCTATCTCGCCTCCAAGTATGCTTTTTCATGGCTGACTAATATCCATATAAAATATCTCTCCAGTTGGCGGGTCAAGCGACTGTTCATCTATAGGAGTTCTAAAATAAATTTCTCTATCTTTTCGCCATGTATGTGTTTCACCTTTTTGGTAAGAAAACCAATTTCCTATTGTATATATTGAAGTAGTTGGAATATAAGGCGCAAATATATTGTTTTTAAATGATTTCATATCCGGGATGTTTAATACATAATTTAGCTTCTTTTATAGCTTTATAGATATCCGTGAACATATAATATTCTTTATCTCTTCGCCAAGTTCTCATCTTTTCAGCCCACCTACCTTTAAGACTTTCTAATACATTACCCTCAAAATTATCATCTATTAATTCTTTACCAAAAGCCTTTCTCTGTTTCTCGGCATCTTGATTACTTTTTGATTTCTTACTCATAGCTTTTACGTTTATATCCATTAAATTTCCCACTATACTCATGACCATGTTTACATTGAAGATGATATTCAATTGCTTCATCATCTGTCATATTTTGAAAATACGAATCTGTATAGGTATAGGTTTGTCGGGCTTTCCAATTACCTTTTTCCCAATCTAATTTATCTGATTTATAGGTAGAAGTAATATGGGTCATAATGAACTTTATAGTCTTCTCCAACTACTGAAACACATCTAACCTCAGTATCATTAATATACTCAGATTGATGATTGGATGTATGAAGATGACCATGAATTACTAGGTTTGGCTTACTATCTTCAATAAACTTTCTTAATTCTGGATTTCCAATGTGCTCTCCATCATACCATTTACAAGACTTGTCCAAAATGATGTCACTACAGCCGTAAGGAGCATCATGACTAAGAACAATGCTTCTAATGACAGCGCTATTATCGTCAGGAAATATCTTATCATGAATAGCTTGGGGAGTTTCATTTCTGTATTGATCAAAAATAGTTTTTTGTTGATCTAAAGGAACCATAAAGGAGTAATTTCCAAAGGGTTTACAAAGTGGTGTTCCATAAATATGATAGACAACATATTCATCTCCAGGAACATTTTTTCCAGGAATTATTACAGATTCATTCTCTAAATAAGTTATCTTGTCATCTTTAATCATTTCTCTAAATACATCTCCATGTCTTTCAAAATAATCATCATGATTACCAGCTACAATTATAACCTGTAATACGGGTTGAGCTAAACACCATGGAATAAATGTATTTTTAAGCCATTTTTTGCAACCATTACTCCTTCTCTCATATTTAATAGGAATGATGTCCCCAGCAATAAGTAAAATATCAGCTGGCTCAGTTAAAGAAACTAAGTTGCCGTGTAAATCACTTATCGCTACAAATTTTATTTTACTCATACATTTATAAAGTTTAATTTATTCATTTCCACTAATAAGGAAGAAAAAGGAGAGGATAAGCATTTTATTAACTTATCCCATTAAAATCATTCATCGTTTTTTCTATTCCATTATAAATGAAACTAAAAATCATCTGAACAATTCGTTCAAAATTTATTTCCTTAAGTTCCTCTTCAGGAAATTCTCCTAAAACAAATTCTAACTGTTCTCCCTTTACATAGTTGTTACCAAGACCAATTTTTAGTCTAGAGTACTTATTATTTCCTAAACAAGTCTCGATACTCTTTAGTCCATTGTGTCCCCCTGCACTGCCCCCATGTTTAGCTTTTATTGTTCCAAGAGGAAGTGAGAGATCATCAACCACGATTAATACTCCTTCTAGGGGAACTTTTTCTCTTGCCATCCAGTAATGAACTGCTTCACCACTAGAATTCATATAAGTATCAGGTTTAAGAAATATTGTATCTCCTTTTCTAGCTACCCAACCATATTTCTCTTTTTTGAAGTCTAAACCTTCAATATGTTCCAATGCCAGGAAACCAGAATTATGTCTAGTCTTAAAATATTTTGGTTCTGGATTTCCAAGTCCTACTATTAAATGTCTCATAATAAATTCCTTAAACCAATTGGAAGATCATCATCGTCATCTTCGCAATCATCCTCTAGTTCTGGTTTTACTGTATGGTGATTCTTTCTAAAACCAATATACTCTAATATATCTTTAATTGTTATCATGTCTTTGAGAAGGAGTAAAATCCTTCTCTTATTAGGTTGTTTTTATTCAGGAATCTTGAAATCTTCGATATATGCTATAAGAAGATTGATACATGCTTCAATATCAACCCAACCACAGATTTCTACATTAGTGTGCATATTCAAATTAGGAAGTGATAGCAAATATGTTTCACAGTCTATCGACCTCCCTTGAATAGCTGTTGTATTTGTACCTCCTGCAGTTGAAACCTCAAATTGATATGGAATATTCTGCTCGTCACAAATTGCTTTCAGGACTTTCCCAATCCTTCTAGATTTGCCCCTACCATATGTGAGAACAACTCCCTTATTAATTGCTACATCACCAAACTTCTCCTTAGAGATACCTTGTTCAGATTCTGTACTAGGAGTAACATCAATATCAATACTAAGATCTGGATTGATTGCATTTGAGGCAATACCTGCTCCCACTAATCCACGTTCTTCATCACTAAAACCAAGTCCCCAAAGTGTTATACCATCAGGAACTTTCACCCTCTTCATGACTTCAGCTACAATGTAAATACCTGCCTGATCATCAAGATCTTTGGACATTATTTTATCTTTCTTCGGACCAAATTCATAGATACTTTGTCCGGAATGAAATACAATAGAATCACCTACTGCAATGCCCATCTCTTTTACTTCATCCTTGGAAGATGCTCCTACATTTACTAGAATCTTATCCCAAGAATCAACCATCTTTCTTTGTTCTGGAGATTCTACATGAATGGGTGCTTTTCCAATAATACCAGTAACAATTCCATTATCCTGTGTAATAATATCTACAATTTGCCCAGGCATTATCTTTTTATCAGAGCCTCCATTAGGAACCACATGAAGAAAACCATGCTCTGTAATACATTGAATCATAAGACCAATATTATCATAGTGAGCTCCAATCATCAACCTAAAATTACCAGTTCCTTTGGTAACAGCAGCATTAAAATTTCTATCAATTCCTTTAGAACGAACTCCTTCGCCCTTTAAACATTCGTCAATGAAAACTTTAGCAATAGTACCTTCATCTCCACTAGGACTAGGCGTTTCAATCAATTTTTTCAAAAATTCAATATTTCTTTCCATTTTTATTTGTTATTTTTAACACATTAGTAAGGAAAAGAAAGGAGAAATTAATCTCCTTTATTCTTTTTAGCTAATGCTTTAAGTTTATTACTAATCATTCTTTTCCTAAAAGATGATATTTTATCAATAAATAATACTCCATCTAAGTGATCCACCTCGTGCTGTAATATTCTAGCTTTCATACCATCAAGCTCTACTTCAACATGGTTCCAATCAGGATAAGTATCATACTCTAGTTTTATTCTCTTAGGCCTATCTACTGATTCATAGATTCCTGGGATACTTAAACAACCCTCATACATCGAACAAGTCTCTTCACTAGTTTCAGTTATGTATGGATTCAAAAATACATCTTCATCCTTCTGACCAATTATTACTATAGATTTATTAAAACCAACTTGAGGTGCTGCTAATCCAACTCCTCCCTTTGAAGCAGCTAGAGTTTTTCTCATAGTTTCTAGGATAGAGATTAGCTCTGCCTGACCTTGTATTACATCTTCAGACTCTTGTCGAAGAATTTTTTGTCCATAATATTTTATCATCTTGTCTCTATAAATATAACTTTTCCTTCAAGAGCTCCCCATTCAGAACTCTCTTTGAAAACTTTTGTTTTAGGCTCATACTCTGATTCCATTGGCTCAGTCAAGTACTATAAAGAAGTTTCCTTCCACGTAGCTTCTATTAATTTCTGACCTGGATCAAGTTTAATCGTTGTTGTTCCTCCAAAATTTCTTGCAAATTTCTGATCACACGATGTTATTGCAAAACATAACATTAATACTATTAATATCTTTTTCATATCATATATAAGGAAAAAGAAAGGGAGATTAAACTCCCTATATTTTATTTTACTGTTTTCTTCTATTAAAGTACTTCATTACCTTGTTGAAGTATCTGTTAGTACTCTTTATTGAATATCTTGGACCTCCATTCCAAAGTCGTATTGCTCTCTCAATGTTATGCTTTGGGTTATACTTATTTTGAATTAAAGCAAACATCTCTCTAGACTTTTTTGGGTTGTACCGATCAGATAAAGAGTACTTTTGTGTTCTAAGAATAATATTACATTCTTTAACACATATTGGAGTTATTTGGAGTATACCAACAGAGTTTCCACACCTTGCTCTTGGATTACCACCACTCTCTACTTGAATGATAGCCTCAATTAATCTATTCCAATTCTCTTCACTAGTGTTAAAAATACTATCTTCCTCTATATTTTGAGCGCCTACACTAGCTAAAGACGTAAAAAACATAGTCATAATAATTAAAAAATTTCTCATCATAATTCTGATTTACGAGGTAGACCAATAAAATAAGGCCAATCAACTAAACGCTACGCTGAGACTCTACATTAGTTGATAATTTTCCTCAAATTAAATTAAATTCTCTTTAGCCATCACATTTGTAATAGCATTCTCTACAAACAGTTTTAAAAATTAAAAGATAAGTCGTTAATCAACTTATCCAATCCATCGTTATCTTTGTAGCCGGTAGGGGAATCGAACCCCTCTTGCAAGAATGAAAATCTTGAGTACTAACCGATATACGAACCGGCCATATATCACGTGTCTATTATTAATACGAGAGACGAGTACTGGAATCAAACCAGTCTAACAGGTTTTGCAGACCTGTGCCTAAATCACTCGGCCAACTCGTCATTTTGTGCACCCTCTGTGTGCTGACCACAGGACCCCAATATTAAAAGTATTGTGCTCTACCGCTGAGCTAAGGGTGCTTGTTATTTATTATAAGTGTCTAAAAGTGGGCCATGCTGGGCTTGGACCAACGACCTTCAGATTATGAGTCTGCTGCTCTAACCAACTGAGCTAAAGGCCCAAAGGTGCCGGAAACAGAAATCGAATCTGCACGGGCGCAATGCCCAAGGGGGTTTAAACCCCTCGTGTCTACCATTCCACCATTCCGGCTTTAATTTTCTATTGTTATGTCTTTATGTCCATCATGTGCGAATGAATGGATTCTAACCGATACGCATTTATGCACTAGTTCCTAAGACTAGCATATCTACCATTCCACCACACTCGCATTCTTGTTCTCCGTATCAGATTCAAACTGATGACCCACAGCTTAGCTTACCATCTATAGTTTTCACTACCCTATATTAATAATATAAGTTTGTGGTCTGGACTATTTCTTAACCATGCTATTTCTAGTTTAGGCAATCCCTATATAGTCTCTACGCACTGCACCTATCTCTAGGGCTTGGCACGTCGTTGGCATATTTATTTCTAAACTTAGCTTTCGTCGTTTAGGGGATTTTCTACATTCTCAGTTTCCCGAGATGCACTCCTATTTCTTCGTAGGACTTATTTTTCTTGAGTATTAATTTCTCAAGGTTTTCTTTTTCTTTATTCCATTTACTGTCCATAAATTAAAAGATTTTTTATAAGCCTACGTTAACTTAAAGGCTGTTGCTCTATTCAACTGAGCTAACGGAGAATGCTTTATTTTCCAATATTAAGGATTTCGAGGGTCTTTAGTTCTTTTCTTTTTTAAGCTCATTAAAAGTATAACCAAGTGAATTATAAAACTTTCGAACTTTTCTAAGAGAGTTTAGGTCGATATTTAATTTTTCCGCAACATTATTCCATGTAGTCAGAGAATTATATAAATTTTGTAAATATTCCGGAGAAATTATTTCATTATTATCTTTTCTAAAAAATATCGGATCAAGTTTTGTTTTAACAGTTTTTCCAGACGAGTTCAATACTTCAACCTCTGTTTTAATAGAATTAGATCTAATTCTATTAGATTCGATTATAGTATTCAATTGTTCCTGAGAAAATACTCTCCCCTTTCTCCAACCTTCTGGAATTTTATCATTATAAATTTTTTTATTTTCTATTCCATTGGTTATCCAGGCACTTCCATAAGATCCATTTCTCTCTCCAGTCTTTTTAGCAATAGTTTCTATAGATTGTTTCTTCCCATTCGTTATTCCGATAAATTTTCCAGAAACATATCGTGGGTCATCAATATCCATACACACAGCCTTTTTCTCTGGATCATTTTTGTCAAAAACTACTACTTTTCCTTTTGTTGAAGAATATCCTACACTTATATATTTTATATTTTTATACCGCTTATACTCTTCTTGTGAAACTGTTATTATTTTATTCGTAACAGTTCCATTTTCTATTAAATATACACAAACTTTTCCTGTACTTGCTGTTTCGTACTTATCTTTATTTTGGTGATACTCCTCTTGGGTTACTATAAACCAATTACTTTCTTTAATATTCCCTTTTAATTTTACGACTACATTTTGTTCTGTGGTAGTTTTATAAATTTCTTGATTATTATAATACTCTTCCTTCTCTATTAGAAATGCTTTAGAAGTTGGATCATCTTTTAAGAAAACACAAACTTTCCCTAAAGGACTATCTCCTCCTCCAACAACTCGATTATAGCATTTAGGATCTTTTACTAGGTCTATAGTTACTATTTCGGCTTCTTTTTTACGAATCTCCTGCCTAGTATTGAGAATTACAACTATTTCTTTAGTAAAATTTTCAATACCTTCTTCCTTAATTGCTTCTCGTATACCTGTTCCGGATCCCCAGTAACCATCATTTATTGGCTCCTTCTTAAGCGATTTTGGGATAGAGTGAATACCGTAGTAAAACATTTTATTTACTTTATTAGTAATTTTATAAACATAGTGAATATATTCTGGATTATGAATTTCCCACCACTCATCTGGTTTTTCATGACAATCCAATGAATTACTCACTCGAGAATCTAGATTAGGTTGATTGTTAGTTTTTGAAATTAAATTATTTTCCTTCATAAAATTTATATTTTAATTTGATTCAATCAAAAAAAAGAAGAGGTTTGCAAAAATAGCTCATACCCCTTCTTTTAGGCGGAGAGTACTGGATTCGAACCAGTGGCACGTTATTAGCGTACGCCGACTTAGCAGGTCGGTGGTTTAAGCCACTCACCCAACTCTCCAAATTTTTATTTTTGTGACCCAGCTAGGTGTCTATCCTAGTACAGAGAATTTTAGGGATTCTCCTCCGTGACGACGGCAAGGCCATTTGACCACTTTTAAAGTCAGTGGTCACGACTGTTTAATAATTAAGGCCATTCACCAAGTGGCTTTCCAAAATCACCGCCTTTTACACCTTTTGTTGGGTTAAAGGCAGGATTCCAGTTGCTAATCTCACCAGTAACGGCATCTACAAAAATTACATCATAAACATCACCAATGACCCATTGAACATTACACTCACATGGACCGACAGGATAACGTAATGACATTCCCTTAGCAGGAGGAATTATTCCATTCCATTCCTTCAAACGTTTTAGTACATCCTCTGCATTCAGTTTAATCTCTTTTTTGCTCATATCAGCATCCTCAATCCATACATCATTGATTGCAGGTGGAATGAGCGTTCCCTTTTTCACATCAGTCGTGATAAACTGAACCTGTGGTCCTTTCTCCTTGTTCCAATAGTAGAACACATCAGTAACATCAGTTACATGCAGATCGTCAATAGTTTCAAGTTTAATGCTATCATTAAATAGCACATTTGAATTTCTCCATTCATAATCACCCGTTACAGATTTTTCATTCTGTACGATGCCAAACATGGTTTGACGATGCAATGCTTGAATGTGAGCTACACCAGCTGTGAAATCCTGTACTACCCCATCATAATCAGCACCGCTAAGTTTTTGTTCACCGTTAGACTTACATGATTCACATGCAATCAGGCTAACCAGAGCTATGGCAGCCAAAAATAAGATAATTTTCTTCATTTAATTAATTTTTTTTAAAGTTTTCATTTCTCCAACTACAGTCAAAAACACAGTTTTCTTCTGTCTTTCATCATAGATATCTTAACCTTTGTAAAGATTTTAATATCATTTTAAGCAATTGTTATGAATCCAATGAATTAAGTACAGTGGCAAGAGTAAAGGCCAAATTACACTAAAATAAATCTTCTCATCTTTAGACTTATCTTCCCACTTATTGATGTACTTATTATAAGCAATGAATCCACCAATAATCCAAACAAGTAAAACAATAATCCAAATCATAGTTTAAAATTCTTTAATTTCTCCTGTTTCGGAATTTACTTTTACAAAATGATTTCCTTTATGACTGCCAAACACATACGAAGCCTCTTTATCAAAAGGAGGTTGATCCGGTCGGCGATATGTCATTAATTTAGTATGTGGTTGTCGAATATTAGCCTCTTTTAACATTGTAAATGCTTGTTTAAATCCAATAGTAGGTGTCGCCTTTGCAGGTAAATTACCAACCCAATAGTTATGAACTTCATTTACAATAGGAGCTGTATTAATTGCATGCTGAATAATTATACATGTATCAGCATTAAGCGCTTGGAATACTGTAGTTAATTCAGTAATTACAATTGAATCTTCAACCTCATCGACAAACTTATCAAAAATAGCTTGTGCCTCATAGAAATGGATTACTCCATACTTTTCAGCAATTTTGGTACTATCTGTTTTAATAATTTTGTCAAAGTTAAGAACAGTTTCAACTTGTGTTAACTGCTCATTTTTCTTCTCATTACAAGCAACAAATATAAACAATGTTGCCATCATAATCATACATAAAATTAATTTCTTCATGTGTTCTATTTAATTAATTCTGGATTATATAAATCCGTCGGAATGACAGGTGCCGCCCCTGCTTTCTTCTTGTTCCCAAAACAAGTGCCCATCGCTGACAGGCTCCATTCCGTACAAAACACCTTATTTTCTCGTATATAAGAATTTAAGGTGCTAATATTTTGCATTTTTTAATTTTCAAGATTAATAATTTTGTCTACTTCCTCTGTATAATCATCCTTATTAATGTTTATATTAAGCGTAATTCCATAAGCTTTCTTTTTAACTACTGGATCATCAGGATCAATATCATCAGAATCAGGAGAGCCATTACCTAAGCCATTAATATTAATAGTATATCTATAAATTTTTCCTTCTGCCCATTGACAATATTCTGATGGGATATATGCTCTAGCATCATATATAGTAGTTCCTCTATATATAAAACTAAACTTAACAGTAAGCCCTATCCCTTGTGTGGTTACTGGTAACATGTACCAAACTGTAGGACATTGATATGCTGTATTAGCTGAAAAGATTTCTCCGGGAGCAGTAAAAGAAATAGATTGTTCTGTCTTTGTAGAAATATAATTGATTGTAGAAGGAGTAATAGTAACAGTCTCTTTTGTATTATAAGAAGACCAAATAGCATCAGTTCCATCTTCCTTAACTGACGTTGCCGGTAATACTCTCACACCCTCAATCCCTGGGGTAGCAGGAGTTTCTATATTCCTAATCTCTTTATACAAATATCCAGTTTTATTACTAGGTCCACTAAATGCAATTATATAATAAAGCCTTCCATTTTTCTTCCAAATATGAACTACATGAAAATTATCATCCGTTTTTGCATAAGTATAGGGAACATGATTTTGTTCGATAGTGATTCCCTTATCTACTAAAATTTGTGCAAAAACATCACCCTGGACAGTTTCTCCTTGGTATTGACACCAGATTTCATACGGATGAACTGCTGAACCTTGTACATATCCAGTAGATTCATTAGAAAAAGCTTCTTCAACATCAATCTCTTGGGTACCTTCAGCATCTTTATAAAATTTAAACTTGCTATTAAATTTAGCAATCTCAGCATCAGTAAAATATGATTCTACTCCAGCACTAAACTGATAGTTTCCATAAATTATTGGCTGAATATGCCAAACTTCTTCTTGCTTAGAGCTTGCTGGTGTAGCTGGTTTGAAATCTATAATCTTAGTACCTGCTTTATCGCTCTTAAAGTTTAGATAAATCTTAGAATTTCCATGTTTAAAATTAAGTGTAGCTCCTAATGGATAATTTGCTTTAGGAACAGTTGTTTGACAATAAAGAAATTCTTTTGGAGTATCTTCATAACCGTCATTATCAGTAGAAAATGCTTCAACACCTTCAACAGTAACTACACCCTTGGATAAAGAATGTGTAGTATTAATATTATTAAAAGATGCATAAGATTTCTCTGGAACTACGCCAATAAAATGATACTTACTAGCTTTATTACTAAACCAACAAGTATCTTGATCTTCACTAACATAAGACCATCCAGAAGTTCTCCACTTTACTAAGTAAGGATTCATAACTTCATCTCCTAAGTCATTCCAGCAATAAATGCTTAGGTCATCATAGCCTGTTCCTGAAACCGAATTCGAAACAGCTCTTTTTGCTAAACTGCGACCTTTAGTGGCATTAGAATAATCACTAAACGTAACTGCATACTCACCATTGGCATTTTGTGTTCCTGGATAAATATACCCACCATAAGAAGGGGTAGGTAATGTAATAACAATATCATTTTCATTACTACATCCAGAAAAAATCAAAATACCAAAAATAAATGTTAATAATTTTCTCATCATACGACACTATAAAATTAAAATTACCAAATAAAATTAGAAAGACATTCTTATATGTCTTCCATTTTCTTACGTGATCCTAGAGGAACTCGAATCCCCACAAATTGGTTTTAGAGACCAACGCATTACCTTTCTGCCATAGGACCATTTATCTACATATAAGGCCTGTAGACGGGCACTGCAAAGGTTCACAAAGATACCAACTTTAAGTGTTTAAATAATTTTTCATTTCCTAAGATAGCCAAAGCTGTTGTTTGTCCTCCTAAATCAGGCTCTTGAAATGATGTGTAATCAATCCCAAGATTCCCGAGTTTATAAGACCATTTTTCAACATTACCTTTTAGATAGATAAGATAATTATTATTCCACTGTTGTTCTGGATGATCGAGTAACCATTGAGCTACTACATGACCCCCTTGAACACAGCTATAGATTGGCTCTAATGTATCACTGACTATTACATATAATCTACTATCCATTATTACCATCTTTTAAATATAAGTTCAAGATTTCCGTTAAAATAAGACTTGTAAGATTTGATCCAATACATAGCCTCATACCAAAGTCTAGTTTCTTCGAAAATATAATCGTCAGGTAATGATTCATCTAAGATATTACTTTTATAGTACTTACACTGATTTGGCCTCTTATAAGTTTCACTAAAATAAGCTTTCATTTCTTCAGAGGTTTTAAAATCAAAGCTCCTGGTATGAGTCTTATAATAACACTCTAATAAATAATCCTCGAAACTATGAATTCCTCGATTTTCCCAATAGAGTTTTGAGTGTCTCACCCATCTGTACAAAGTGTATAATTTGTCTAACTCTGATGAACGATTTTTAATCTCTTCACAAAGTTTCCAATCATCACCATGACCTTTTCTTGCTTTCTTACCATCTTTTTGAGCTTGTGCCTTAATCTGAATTCTATCATAGATTTTGGCTGCTATCTCTTTCATAAGTTTAATGTTCGTCTCCATAATAGTTAATAATATTTTAATGTTATACCAATTCATATTCGTTGTCGCGTCTGAGTTGGATATTAACTTGGAGCTCGAACTCGGAACTACCACTTCTGTTTCTTCATTGTTTACCAAATTTTAAACTGTTAGTATCAAGTCCAAGCGATCTACGTTTTGTTTGTATAATTGCTTTTACTTGAGCTGGAATGTAATTATAAAGTAAGATAACCTTACGACACTCTTCTTGATATTCTTTCCAATTATCGCAAGTAATCTGATCTTTATAATCTAAATTTTCAATTGAACGATCCGCAATCTTCCTGTCTGAACAATATTGTTTTTTATTTACGTCACCTATAAGATTCCGCTTTCCTAAAACAAATCTTGTAACAGAGTTTGGATCATTCTCCGTAAACTTAAAATTAAGTGCTGAATTAAGAGCAATATACATATTAGTATATTTTCTCGTTTGCTTGAAAAAACGCCAAGGTTCAATAAATGTAGTAGTTAAAATCTTAGATTTATATCTAGTATTTTTCATACTATCAACATCTCTGAATAATGGCATAACTTCTTCAATGAGTTTGTTCATGTCGGAAATAACTGCTTTTACAACACGTTCATCTTTAAGTTCACATAGTAATTCTTCAAATCGATCAATGCAGGATGACTGCTCTGCATTCTTCCTAATAACTGTCATTAACGATCTGACAGATTCTTGATTTACTAAATTTGACATAATTTATTTATTTTTAAAGTTTCAGCGGAGAGTGAGGGATTCAAACCCCCGGACCATTTCTGATCGGTGCTTTTCAAGAGCACTGCAATAGATCACTCTGCCAACTCTCCTTTGTCGTGGAGCTACTGGTAATCGAAACCAGATTTCTTGCGTGCAAAGCAAGTGTAATAGCCTTTATACTATAACCCCAAACAATGATGGAGTTTATAACCATTACCATCATCAGCTACTTACGATTAGCGAACCTATTTGATTTTCAGGGATAGATTACGTTACGTTGAGGCGCTACCTCTTCTAATTTCTGTGGGAGCAGATGGATTCGAACCACCGTAGGCCAAAGCCAGTAGATCTACAGTCTACCCTAATTGACCACTCTAGCATACTCCCTTATAGAGCCGGAAGTCAGATTCGAACTGACGTGTCCTTACGGATCTTGATTACAAGTCAAGCGGAGTCGACCGCTGTCCCATTCCGGCTTTATACTTTTTAATCAGTATTATTGTTATTTGTGTCTTTTATTTTTAAAATTTTTAAAATTTTTATATTTTTTGTTTTTATTCTTTTTAATCTTTCTTTCGAGATAAGATTTTCTATATTGTATAGGTCAATTTCTTCATGTTCAAGAATTAACTTTACATTATACCCTAACTTTTTATAAACATCAAATTTATCTAACATCTCTTGAATGTCTAGAGTAAAATCAGATTTGATTTCTACTATTTCATTTGTTTCAGGTAAATAAAAATCTGGAACAGCTACTCTTTCTTGTTTTATTGTAGAATCAAAATATTTAATTCTAATTGATTCTACCTCATATTTAATTTTATTAGAGTCTAATTCATTAGCGAAATCAATTTCATATGAACTTCTTAAAAATACAGTTTTTCCATCCCAAGAAATATGGTGTTCACTGTGTATATTTTTACCAAATATGTTTCCCGAGACTAAAATATTAGATTTTCCATTTAATATAGCTAATTTAGCAGATTCTGATAAATCTCTCCGTTTAATATTAAGATGATCTAATATATTATATACTGCGCTCTCAGATTTTATATCATATTCTTTCATTAAATCTAGGGCTGATAAGTTTTTTGTCCAATACTTATCATATAATATGTTTCTAATTCTTTCAAATTCATTAAATATTTCAAGAGTTCCAATCTTTTTAGGATTAAGCCCAATATTTACTAATCCAATTAATTGTTGAAAATTGTGTTCCTTGCAAAATTCATTTGTGCAATGATATGTCCCACAAATAGGACAACATCCTGAATTAATATGTACTAATCTTAAGTCAGAATATTTTTCATCAATTAATTTATTGTGTCTATTAGAACTAATTATTTCTTTTTCGTCATAATTAGTTAATAAATGTTTAACTTTTGTATTCTCTTTTCTAGTTACATACTTTTTATTATTCAATAAATTATTATATGAGCATGCACAGGATGAATCGCAAAATATGTTATCTTTTCTCTCATAGGGTATTATCTTTCCGCAATTTTTGCAATATTTAGGATTTTTATAATAATCTTCTTTAGTCATCTTTTTAGTAAAATGAGAGGTGGATATATTATTAGTTTCACAAAAATCCTTTAATTTAAAATAATTTTTATCATTTGCTGAGCATCTAAGAATTCTTAAAACCTCTGTTTTATTTTTACTAGTTTTTATTGCTTTAATAATCTCTTCTTTTGCAATGCTTCTAAATAACCTATATTCATTTTTCAATTTTACAGAAATTTGATTACTATTTTTCATCACTTCTGTCTGGATTGAATTACTAGCTTCTTTAAAACCGTCTTTAATCATAATTTTATTAAATAAATTTAATAACTATAATAAAATCTTATCATTATAGAAATGGGGGATTTAAACTTATACTATATACTATGTACACTTAATAGTAAAAATCTCCCTAATAAAATTTAACTAAAGATTTTATTAAAGTACTTTTCCTGTGGATAAGGATGAAATCAAATCACGTTAGTGAGATTTTCAGTCTCATGCATACACCACGTCTGCCACTTATCCAATAAAAGCAGAGTTTTTATTTAGGGGAGGGTGTCTTGTTTTTCCAGATAATTAAATACACAACTAACTCTACACACAAAAAGTTTAATTATCTTTCATGTTGTTCCTACACTACAATTCACTCTGTGACCTCCCCAATGATACGCATCCTCAGTTTTAAGGATTTATATCTCATACTTAAATAAAGAATTAAATCTCTCTAAAGCGCATTTTCTTCATTTCAGCATATATAAAAAACTCAGAGTCTCTGAAGCGCGTTTTGTAAAGTTTAGAGAAGGATTTTACTCCCTCTCTTCACAAAATTTACTTAATTTTTACAACTGCAATACGTGAACCAGTCTTACTAGCACCAATTCCTACAGCAGAGTTAACTCGAAGCCCACGATTCTCAAGATAATTCTTTACGACGTCAGCACGTTTCTGAGAAAGCTTTTTATTATAATCCTTGCTTCCTTCATTTGTTGCCTCTGCTACAATATCAACGATTGCATCCTGACCAATACTGTCAAGTATAGTCTTTGCATCATCTGTAAGCTCGGAGCTATCAAATGCAAAACGTACAATCCAAGTATTCTCTTGGTTAGCTGCGGGCACAGGTACTTGTATAATTTTCTCTACAACCTGTGGCTTTCTAGCAAGTTCATCCTTCAATTGTGCAATAGTATTCTCATAATCTGTGATATCATATAGCTTAAAATTATGCCCCTTATTTGATGTCTTAAACTTATAAATAATACCAGCACTTAGACGAAGAGCTGAATGGTTTACGTCAAATTGAACTTTATCACTTGAATTGAGTGCATATACGATAGCTGGTTCAACATAAACCTGCCATGCCTTCTTTTTTCCAAGATTAAATGCAAAATCAATACCAAGCTTAGAAGTCAAATAATTACCTTTGACAGAGGGTATACGATCACCGTAAACATGACCCCAACCAAGTCCTGCAATAGGAATGGTCTCAAACGTCTTAGGTTCGCCACCGTATCCATTGATAAGATTAGTAAGGTTCATTGTTGTAAGCACAGAAATGTTACTGGACTTGATAAATGTTCCAGTATTAGGATGGGGATTATTATCAAAATAAGCTTCTCCATCTACTGCTACACCCCAAATAGGAGTAATCCACTTTCCTACACGTACACCCGCTGTAGTACTCAGGTTCTTCCAGAATGTTCCACCATCAACGGTTTTGTATCCTGCACCAACATTAAGTCCTACATACACATTGTCAAAAATGTTTGACTGAGTCTGTCTAGCCAAAACTTGCTTCTCAATTACTTGAGCGTTTACACCAAGGACTACTGCCATTAGCATAAACATACATAAAATTGTCTTCTTCATCTTTAAATTTGTTGTTAAAATCATTTGTGTTTTTAAAGGTTTGGGGGCCCTCGTGAAATCGAATCACGTTAGTGAGATTTTCAGTCTCATGCATACACCACGTCTGCCAAAGGCCCATTAACAGGGTTTTTATTTTGGAGAGGTTGTCTTACTTTCACACCATTACTTATTAGTCAACCCGGGAGTAATGGGAATGTTGTTCCTACACTCAGTAATTTACCCTGCTTCCTCTCACCAATGATACGCGATCCTGGGTAAAATAAACCCAAGACAGTATCTCTTCCTCTTATAAGAATTTCAGGGCCTCTTAAACGCAAAAAGCCTTATTAATGTGATGAAATATAAGAATTATTATTGGGAAGAGAGTAAATTGTTTACATTAAAAGAAGAAAATAGAAAATTAATAAGTAATACAAATATGTCTCCTCAGCAAGTAGAAGAACTTTTCTTAAATTGGAAAGATCTGTTCTGGAATGTTAGAGGAGCAGACTATACTAAATGGAAACATTATCGTCAACCCTGGTTTAGGGAAAAAGAGAAAGAATTTCCATTTTATGATTATGGAGCTACTTGCCGACTAGTAATTTTTGATACATTCGAGGACAAACAAATAATCCGAGTTTGTGGTCATTACGAGTATGATAATAAAAAATGTTATCTGAGTGAAGGAGGAAGATTTCTAATAGATCCAAAAACAAGACTAATAACTGATATTATTTTACCAGATACTAGATATAATCATCCTAAAACTTATCTTCCATTCTTAGATAGTGAGTATAATAAAATACATTATCAACTAGGTGGATATTCATCTGGTTTACATTGGAATAATCCAGAAAGAACTATATTTATCTTTCGTAAAATGGCTCCAGGAATAAAACCAGAAGGTGTTATAAAGAGACTTATGAAAATGATCTTTGAATATGATAATACTGTTGGTAAGAATGATACTTGGGGAAGAACGCTAGTGAGGGACATGGAATGGTTTGTTCAAGGAGGAATTCCAGAAATATTATGGAAAGAGGCACCCTGGTTGAGAGATCACTTATTTAATGCTCATGTATTTACTGATCCGCTAATAGATCAATTAAGTTATAAGTACGATTCACTACGAATAGCTATAAAACATGGGCTATTTAAGAAAGTTGTAAATACTGAAGACCTTCAGCTTTGGCTTGATATAGTGAAAATGATGGGAAGATTAAAGCTGGATAAACGAAATCCAAAATTTCTAGTCCCTGAAAACCTTAGGGAATTTCATGATACACTAGTAAAACGAATAAATAGGAATACTATCCTCAGTAAAGCTAAGGCAGAAAGAAATCAAGCAAGAAGTTTAAACATAAAGGCCCTTGATCAAACTTATGCAGAGACACATCAAGGTTGGCTGGAAAAAATATGGGAAAATGAAAACTTTATCTGTAAACCACTTCAAGATATAAAAGAATTCTTAGAAGTTGGAATTAAGATGAGTAATTGTATATTTTCAGCTAGATATTATATGAAGGAGACCTCTCTTATTTGTAAAATCATAGATAAGACTAGTAACGGTATTCTAGAAATTGCTGAACTTAGTTTACCTGGACTCCAAATTCTTCAATGTTCAGGTGCAAGTAATAAACTATCCCCTAGACATTCAGAAATTATAGACTTTTTGAAAAATGGCAAATGAAAAGTATCATAAAATTTAGAGCCATGTAGTTATGAAAGAATTACTAGAGGATTACTTTGATAGAGGAGATTATAAAATAATTGAAGATACTAACGAAACTATGAAACTTGAACTAAGACAGGGATTAAGCAGCTCAAAAATTGGCACAAAAATGATTCAAAATAATAGTAGGTTTCATAGCTATTGAACAAAGCTTAGAATTATGGAAAATAAAAGAAGGAGATTAATTTCTCCCTCTATTTTTTTTGTAATAAATATAAGATTTATGAAAGACAAAACACTTGTCGGAAAACAAACGTAAATACGACAAAATACGTTCCCTGTATTAGTTATCTATCCATCATACTATTGTAAAGAAGATTATATTATGAGACCTCCCAAGCTATAACATAATCTTCCCCTATTATTTACTACATATATACATTAATAAGGATTTGGGGGCTTATTTTCAAAATAATCATTCTTTATTTTCTTCTGGTTTATTAAAAAATAAATATAGAGAACTTCTAAATTTACATTACTCTAGGTACATTCTCTACATATATAATGGTTTTACTTCATTTAAAGATGGATAAATAAAAAAAAGGCGCTAATCTTAATGATATAGCACCTCTTTTGTATAATGGTCGTTAGTTAAATCGACCAATCAAGCACATCTGCTACGGCGCTTTCGAAATTGCCGTATCTCTTATATCTGTACCCATGCTGATTTAACGTGAGTAAGATATCTACGTTGTACTCTGGGCAATGTAGTCTCAACACATCACCCTCCTTCTTTCCCTCTAATACCTTCAGAGGGAGAAACTTTGGAAAATACCCGATGGTATAATCATCCTCAGTTCTTTTTTCTCGTTCATTTAACTCAATCCCGAGATGTTTCTGCAGGCCACCGTACTGGCTGGCCCAGTTATCACAGACGTCGGACGTCATCCACACTTCTATCATTACGTCCTCATCTACTACGTTGTCTATTCCGACCAGCCGACGAAGCCGATCTTTCATCGTTTTTCTGGTTGACGTAATAAATTCGCCAAACTTCCCTGCAGGATTAGGGATAACAAACATGTCACCCTTAACCTCTCTTAAATTCTCCTTTTTCATAATTGTTTATTTTTATTGTTAATATTTCGAAAAATAAAACACCAAAAGATAATAAATCTTAAGGTATTTTTCTATACATATATAAGGCTTTGATGCTATTTTCAGGCGGTTAAAAAGAAAAGGGAATTTTTCATCCCTTCTCCTTTTTGAGTATACCTTCAACTAGTTTTACTTTTCCATTCTTATAGCCAGTTAATATGACTTGATATTTATTGTTTTTTACTTCAATTACCAAAGAGTGTATTTTATCAATTAATCCCTCTTTGAGGTTAATAACCAAGTCTTCTGCTACTAGATCTTTTTCTACAGTATCTGAATGTCCTTCTGGTTTATATTCTCTATAGTAAACTAGTTTATCGTCCACTTTTATGCAGTCATACATTGCCAATGCAATAACCACACTCTCTTTTATCTCTTTTGGGTACCTAAAGGTCCCTAGGACTTTTAACTCGCTCTTCTTTTTATTCTTACCGAGTTTAGTCTTAATCCATGTACAACCAAGTGCTTCTAATCCAGCCCCGGCATAAATAACTACTTTTTTCTTTTTCATATTTATTAATTCTTTGATTTAAAAAATAAAATGTAATAGACTCCTAAAATCTTTAATTCCTTTAGGTATATCTTATTACATATATAAGGCTTTGAAACTATTTGAAAATGGTTAAAAAAGAAAAGTGACTATCAGTCACCTTCCTTAGTAGAGGCACGCTAATACGTCAGAATCTAGCTCCGACTCTCTTAGCAGTTTCTAGAACGTCTCCGGGCTTTACGAATCCCATAATGTCTTCTACCTCGACACCATCCAATGCATCCTGAAGGTCTAATCTGCTACCATCAGAGAGATCTACGCCTACATGACGTCCGTACTTATCCCAGGCTTTCTCGCAGAGAGCATCCTGTAATATCCGTTGCCACTCTACCTTACCCATAGACTTTCCGAACTTGTAGATAAGAATCGCCCCTCCGATGACTGCTGCCACCTTCAAAGTTGTCTTAACGACGTTCTTCACTCGCTCGCTTGTTGCGGCCTCCTTAACTCGGGAAAAAAGCTTCGTACACATAATACAAATCAGCTTAAGGGTTATGCGGGCAATATTACCCATTTTACTTTTAATTTTCTTTTTTATATAATACCCCTTAGCGTGTATACTTTTTCCTCATATATAAGGCTTTGATACCATTATCAGACGGTAAAAAGAAAAGGGCAGTTTCCTACCCTATTTTCTCATATACTTTTCTGGAAGATTAGAATCATAATAAGCCAAGCCATCACTACAAAAATCCCATGTATCAGAAACTTCACGCATCCTAGTAGGAATATTCTCTTCCCTTCTTGAATTAATTGCTATTTTTGTTCTACGACGGAACTTCTTGTTAGCGAGAATCTTATCTCTTTTGTCAGATTGTTTTCTTCCTCCAGCTTTCATTGCTTTTGTTTTTGATTTACTTCTACTCATAATTTTATCTGTTTAAATAAAATAGGGGATTGGCAATTTAAAGCATCTCCCCTTTTACACTTACCATTTCTGCGCAATCCTCTTCCCGCTATACCACCCAAAACTAATGAGATATGGTACTGTGAGAACTGCTGATGCAATAAGCGCTGTACTAATAAGTTCTTTAACTTTTTCCATAATTCTGCTGTTAAATTTAAAATAATAAAGACTCTAAAGTACACTTCACTTTAGGTAATCTTTCTCTACATATATAAGGCTTTGAAACTAATTTGGAACGGTAGATATATTTTACCATTCTACATCATGTTTTAATATTCCCTCTGGCACTATTCCAGTATAATATCTTGTTTGTAATACGTGCCTGTCTAGTTTAGGATTATATATAGCTTCAATCATTAAATTCTCCGGTATAATAAATTCAAATGCCGTTACTTCTTCTAAAATATCTTTTGGACATTGAAAAATAGCTTCATCCACAGAAGGTCTTAAGAATGCATAATATCCTCCATACCTATGATATGTTTCTATAGTTCTTAAAGGTACTAAGATACTCTTAACCTCTTTCAAATAGGTTGGATCGAATGTACAAGATTCTCCATGGATTTTCTTAGATTCTATCCACCAAAGTTTCCCATTTCTCTTCATTACAGGTTTAATCCTTCCTGCATACCTAATTATATCTTCCCTAGACATTAAATTTTCTAATACTTGTAATTCTTCTCTTTCCATAACAAAAATAAGGGGCTCAGGTTATTCACCCTGTCTACTACTGTTATACTTTCTGAGAACCGTTTCAAAGGTCTCATTTATTAGATTATTCTCTCTTACATATTTCAAGAGTCCCTCAAATCCTTACCTATGATTATGAAAATATCAGAAATAGTAAAGAATATTAAGGAGACTGTAGAAAAGACTCCATTGAAGCTCGATGAGAATCAGGGCTTCGGTAAGTTAAATGAGGACTTAGTTAATAATGCTCTTGTTAAATTATGTGAAATGTGGAACAAGGATGACAATTCAAGACGCTTCGTAAAGCATCTCATAAAAAGTTTTGTTCCCATTGTAGCAACCAATAAGATATTGGTATTTTCAGAAGAGGATATTAATAATGGTAAGAATCGGTGTTGTATCCTTGGTATTAAGTTAGCAGGAGTAACTACAATAGCAGAAGCCGTTACTAAGTGGACCATGGAAAAAGCGTCTATTGATGCAAAGGCGTTGAAAGAGAATCGTAAGGAACTTCATCCCTGGGAAGTTCGTAAACTCGAGAAGATTAAGAGAAGCTTCCCAATTGAAGTACGTAATCATACTGTAGCCTACTTCTCACCTGATTCTAATAAGCTTCTAGCAGGAGAGACAATTGGTGCACTAAACTATTTTGTAAGTAGATGTATCGAACAAGGTGAAAAAGAAGTATCGTATATCATTCGTCAAAAGATGCATCCTGAAGTGAAGGAAAATAAACCTAAGAAAAAGAAAGGATTCGTTCAAAAAGGAACTTATGATATAAAAGATATGGTAGATGAGGGAACTCTCAGTAAACTAAGTGCTCTAAAAAAACAACTTGGTAAAGAACAGAAAGGGAAATGATCCCTTTCTTTTTCCTTATATATGTGAAAATTATAAATAATAAAATATATTATGGAAGATATTAAACTTAGTAAAGATCTTGCTTCAAGGCTAAAAGAATCATATGAAGTTGCAAAAAAAGAAAACCTTAATATGGTTACATTAGAAAACGTACTCTATCAAGTATGCAACATCTATTGTTCTGGTAGTGGAGACGACGAATCATTAAAGAAATTCTTCTCTGATATGAGAGAACAGGATAGACAAACTATATATAAAACAGCAGAACAAATCTTTGAAACTAATAAGGTTACTCTGCAAGTTCCTGATAAACTCAAACCAGATGAAGAAACTGGAATAACATTATCAAAACTTCTTAAAAAAGTTCTTACAAAAGCTAAAGACAGAAAACAAGCAATGTCTTTTGTAAGTGAAGATGAAACTCTCGAAGTTACAACTGATGTATTCTTTCTTGAGATTATTGATCATCCAGATTGTACTCTCCTCAACAGAACAAAAGTAAAAGTTAGTGATTTAGAAGATGCTATTAGATTTAATAGTTTTGCAGAGGCTCTTTCTAGTGGATTTGGAACTCTAAAAGAGAAAACTATTGAAACAAAAGATGAAAGCACAGGTTTGGATGAATTTTTAAAGAGTATCGGATTTAAATCAGAAGCAAATAAAGTTGATATGAAAAAAGATGATGAAGAGTTTGATAAAGCAGGACAAAGCGAAGCAGTAAGCAGTAAAGCTGTAGACCCAAACTCCAAAACCCCATTCCTTGATCAATTTTCAGTTAATATGACTAAAGATGCCAAAGCAGGGAAGTTTGATCCTATGATTGGTCGACAGAATGAACTTGAACAGATTATAAAGATTCTCTGTTGCCGTAAAAAGAATAATGTTCTTGCAATAGGACCTGGAGGTGTTGGTAAAAGTGCTATCGTTGAAGGTCTTTCACAGAGAATTGTAACAAACCAAGTTCCACTTGAACTTCAAGGTAAGCGAATCTGTAGTCTTGATCTTAATGCTCTTGTCTCTGGTACTAAATATAGAGGCGAGTATGAAGAGAGATTGCAAGGAATTATCAAAGAAGTTTGTGATAATAAAGATATCATTGTTTATATTGACGAATTCCATAACTTAATAGGTAATGGTGGTGCTTCTGGATCTGGAGACGGTGCGAATATTCTTAAACCTTATCTAGCTCGTGGTGAGTTTCAATGTATTGGCTCAACCACCGATGATGAGTATAGAAAATATATTAAAGACGGAGCTTTAAAAAGACGTTTCCAGATTGTAAGAATTAATGAGCCTACGGAAGAAGAAACTGTTCAAATTCTTAAAGGATTAGCGCCTAAGTATGAAGAATATCATAAAGTTAAGTATCCCCTTGCCACACTTAAAGCATGTGCTGAGTGGTCTGGACGATATATAACTGAACGATTCTTCCCTGATAAAGCAATTGATCTAATGGATACTGCAGGAGCTCAACTCAAACTCGAGAAAGTTCATGATACAACTGAAATCGATGAAGTAAAAACAGAGATTGAGAAAATAAAGAAAGAAAAACAAGATGCAGTTGAAGCACAAGACTTTGAACTAGCTGCACAGAAAAGAGATGAGCAGGTGAAACAACAAGAAAAACTGGAGTCTCTCTTAAAGGCTATGGAAAAGTCAGAAAATAATAGAAAATTCTGGCCTGAAGTAACCGTAAATAATGTAGCTTATGTAATTTCTAATCTCAGCGGAGTACCTATTGATAGTATCTACCATTCAGACTTTAATAAACTTAAGTCAATGAAGGACGAACTTAAGTCAATGGTAATTGGACAAGATGAGGCTATTAATGAGGTTTGTACTTCATTGCAGAGAAACTTCTTAGGATTTAGAGATGAAACTAAACCTATTGGAAGACTCTGCATGCTCGGTGTTAGTGGATGTGGTAAAACCTATCTGGCAGAACAAATCGCTATTAAACTTTATGGATCTAAGGATGCTTTAATTAAAGTTAATATGGGTGAGTATGCAGGTGATAGTGACATTAACCTCAGTAAACTTATTGGTGCAGGACCAGGATTTATTGGATATGATGATAAACCAATCCTCGAAGAAGTAAGTGAGAAAAGACACTGTATCCTCTTGATTGATGAGGTTGAAAAATCTAGTAAAAAGGTATTTGATATTTTCTTGAACATCCTCGATAAGGGTGAATGTACACTTGGAAATGGAAAAGTAGTAGACTTTAGAGATACTATGATCCTCTTTACAGGAAACCTTGGAACTAAGGAACTTGGAAAGGTAGGATCTGGTCTTGGATTTAATAAGGCTACTACAAAGGAAAGCCAACAAAAGCTAAATCAAGAGACAGTAATGAAGGCAGTCAAGAAAACCTTTAGACCAGAATTCATTAATCGACTTGGAGGAATAATTATCTTCAATAACCTTGGAAAAGATGAACTGAAGAAAATATTCGTTCTTGAATTGGATAAACTAAAAACAAGAATGAAAAAACGTGGATATAATCTTAAAGTCACTAATGCAACTAGAGATATGATCATTGATAAGTGTGATCTTACTTATGGAGCTAGAGACCTTCAAAGAGAAATCCAGAAATATGTTGAAGAGGAAGTTTGTAATGCTATGCTCCTTGGAGATGAAGAATCTTTTAAAAGGATTACAGAAGCAAATGTAGACTACAAGGATGGAAAAGTGATTGTAAACTTCAAATATAAAAAACAATCCATACATACAACTCCTTCTCAACAGGAAACAAAAGAAGAGGAAGTTCAAAATGTTTAATATTATAAAAGATTAGGCCTAAAAGCTTAGTCTTTTATTTTTTAACCTTGAAATTCTTATATGTGAGGAATTGATCTAATTGTTAGGTCGGTAAGGTGTTATGAAGACTAAGCATCTTACCTAGGAGAGATGTGTTCTGGAGGTAATTAAGGTGACTTTCCTTCGGGATTGAATTATCTCTGGAACTTCTCTCTGAAAATTCCTTAAAGAGGCATTATGCTTCTTTTTTATTTCGTATAAGTAGTAATTGATATTACTACTACTTATTATAGCCTATTTAGAAAAACGCACAAAAATCGAACAAAGAAAAAAGGGAGTCTTTTAACTCCCAAAGGCATGATTGCAAAATATATCTGCAAACGTAAGAATATTATTGATGGCTTCTCTATCAACCTCACGACGTGAATCTACCAACCTTTTATATGTTTGAATTCTAAGACCCAATTCAAAGGCTTTTAATTTTAATTCCTTCTTTTTATACTTAGAGCCATCAGGTTTACAAAATTCACAAGGAAAACCATCTACCATAATCGTAGCCGTTCCACTATCAAATAATGCCTTTTGTTGCTCAAGCATAAAAATCTCTGCCTGACCAATCACAATATTCTTTTCTGTAAATGAATTGGCCGTTTCATATCTATACCTATAATACATTTCTCCAGTTTTCTTCATAATTCTACTTTTTATATTTTTTATTTTCATCTCTATTATTAAGGCTATCAAGCTTACGAAAGAGTTGAATAAAATTAATTATATTTGATACTATAATATCATACATTCTATAATAAAGATAAGGAAATGTTTAATTACGTATGGTTGATTGATGAATGACCGAAGGGAATGAAGATAAGCGACCATAACTATTCATCATTAAAAACGTTTGGCCTACCCTAAATCTCTCACTTCGTTCAAGATTTGCCGCCCACACCGGCCAAACTAATAACATCTCCGCTTTCAGCGAATCTGTAGGTAATATATGACAATAAAAAATATAATATGAGTTAGGTGTAGTTTGTAATCGAGTTGAGGAGCGTAGCGACGAAAAATGATAACCAAGTGAAACGAGGGATGAAAACTACACCTATAATCTCTTTTTATCACATATGTTGTCCCCTATCCTTCGTCACTTCGTTCCTTGTCTAGCCGACCACTCGTTCCGCTTCGCTCCACTTCCACAACATATGTGTCTTTTTTAAATTGTCATATACTATATGGATTTCTTCAATTTAAAAACATAAATGAAGGGCTGGCGTGGTGGGCTAGGTTGGAATGGAGTGTAACGAAATGGAAAACTAGGGCAAGCCCTGAATACTTAACTTATACTTTGTTATAGGATGAGGGTTAGGTTTGGTTGGCGAAGGAACTGAATAACGAAGCCAGAATGAAATGATGGCGAAGTATTAAATGAAGTTACGGAGGGAAAACCCGAAGACTTTTTAATAAATACTAAAATGCATTATTTTTTAAATTAACTATTCTTTTTAAAGGATAAACAATAAAATAACTAATAAAATAATGCAAATTTTATTAATACATCTTATAGTAAATTATAGTGTACTATTTTTTAAATTAACTATTCTTTTTAAAGGATAAACAATAAAATAACTAATAAAATAGTACAAATTTTGCGTCTAGGATAGTATTAAATCCTTAAAGATGTAGAACAACTTAACAACAGAGAGAACAACTATTATATATTAAACAAAAACGACTCTTTTGTTAAGTTTTAATTTTAGAAATATTTATGGAAAAACAAGTTATTGAAGTTCCTGCTGGTATTAGATATATATCAGATTGGAAAGAATTTAGAATGCTAGAATTTCCCCATATTATTGATAAGAAGATCCCAGGTTGTGGTTTTACTGAGTATTGTCTTAGAAATAATATGAACCTGATTCTTGTAAGCCCTCGCAAGATTCTTTTGGAGAACAAGGAAGAACAGCATAAGAAGGAGGGTAGGGAAATTCTTTATGTCAAGAGTGCTCTTAGTGTTGAAATGGCAATGGATAAAGATATTTCAAAGAGACCTAAAAGTGGAAAATCTAAGATAAAGTTAACTGATGAAGAGCTTAAAAAGAGGGCAAAATTAGCTAAAGAGGATTATGATAGAATAAGTGGTGAGATCCAAAATTATTGGGATACGTGTTTTAACAGGATTCCATGTAAGATTCTTGTAACATATGATTCTTATCGAAAAGTAAAAGATATTTTAATTAATAAGGGAATATTTCAAGAATTTTATACTGTAGTAGATGAATTTCAATCAATTTTCGTAGACGCCAAATTCAAAAGTACTACCGAAATGGAATTTGTTACGGCATTACAAGGAGTAAGTAGACTTTGTTATGTTTCAGCTACACCGATGATCGACTCTTACTTAGCTAAACTTGATGAATTTAAAGATCTACCTTATTTTGAACTAGATTGGGAGACTTTACAACCAGAACGTGTTAGTAAACCAGACTTAGAAGTAAAGATACTTAGATCTTTATCAAATTCAGCTAAAGCCATTATTAAAAGGTATAAAGACGGTAACTTTGACACTGCAACTATCATAGATCCACAAACTATGCAACAGAAAATAATAGAATCAAGAGAAGCTATATTTTATGTTAATAGTGTTAATAACATTTGTAGTATTATTAGAAATTGTGGTCTTGATCCGGAAGAAGTAAATATTCTCTGTGCAAATACACCAGATAATACTAGAAGAATTAGAACAAAGCTTGGTAAAGGTTTTACAATTGGTAGAGTTCCGTTATATGATGAGCCGAGAAAAATGTTTACCTTCTGTACAAGAACAGTATACTTAGGTGCAGACTTCTATAGTGATAATGCTAAAACTTATATCTTATCAGATGCTAATATTGATTCAATGGCAGTAGATATAACATTAGACCTTCCTCAAATTCTTGGAAGACAGAGACTTTCAATTAATCCTTGGAAGGATAAGGCTGATGTCTACGTAAAGGTCATAATGAAAAATAATCAGCAAGCTATTAATGAATTTAAAGAGATGATTGATAAGAAAATTGAAAAGACAACATCATTACTTGATTCTTGGAAGGATGTATCTACTGAGAAGAGAAGACAGGATCTTGCTGAAATTTATCAACAGATAGCTGAGATATTGAATTATAGGGATAACTATGTAGCTGTAAATAGTTACAATAGTGCATCTCTATTGCCAGTAATGAATGATCTTGCACTAATTTCAGAACAAAGAGCGTATGATGTGCAGCAATTAGATTACAAAGACCGTTTTAGTGTCTTTAATTCTATAGAAAATCAATTTAATATTGAATTAGAACGAGAAGTTAATAATTTCTTACTACAATTCAATGCATTAGAAGATGGATTTTTCTATAAAATGAAATATGTATGTGAAACTTTACCTGGAAAGTCTATAGAAATTCAGACAAAAATCATCAATGAATTACCTAAGTCTTATCGAGAATTTTATATTACACTTGGTCCTAATAGATTACAAGCATTAGGATATAATTTTCAATTAATAAAAAGTAGTATGGATCAAATCAATTTTGATATTAATACTTTGAATAATACTATATACAATAACTTTCAGATTGGAGAAAAATGTAGTAAAGCTAGTATTAAAACAAAATTGCAAGATCTTTATAATCAAATTGGTTATAAAAAGACAGCTAAAGCATCGGACTTAGAGCAGTGGTTTGAATTAAAGTCTGTATTGTTGTCTGAAAATGGTAAAAGAATTCATGGTTTTGAGATAGTGAAGAAGAAATAAAAAGAGATGGAGAAGAACAAACCTTCTCTTTCTCTTATTTTGCTTTTAAGAGAGGTTTTTACCCTTATATATGGTGGGGATATAGTGTCCCCAAGGAATAATAAAATATTAAATTATAAAATGATAAAGAATAATATTAATAATCAAGAAATTAGTGATGATGAAATAAGATTTTTACCACCACGTGATGCATGTAGGCTTCGTCCATCGATGTATATTGGAAATACAGGTGGAGAGTATGGAGCATCAACGATTTTCCGTGAAATTCTAGATAATTCTATGGATGTTATTTCGGAAGGTTATGGTGATACTATCTTAGCCAGTGTAAATTTTAATGGTTTTTGTTTTGTGGCTGATAATGGAAAGGGTTTACCTATTACTATGTCAGTTGATAGACCAGATATTACAGCGGCTGAACTTAGTATTTCAGAGTTTCACAGTGGTAGTAAATTTAAAGGTACGGAGAACTTAGCACGTATTGGTATTAATGGTGTTGGTTCTAGTGCAACTAATTTTGTTTCAAAAGAGTACTGGATTCTTAGTAGGATTACACAGGACAATTATGATAAGTCTATTCCAGCAGTAAAAGAATGTTGGGAGAAGGCTGGTCCGAGAAGTAAAAAAGATTTATTTTATGTCTTATCAATGAAAGAAGGACTAAAGGCAGATGAAGGTGCTGGAAAATTAAGAGATATTGAGAAGAAGATTTTTAAAGGTCTTAAACAGTATGTCTCAATTCCAGGAGGTCAAAGTACTATAGTTCTTTTTAAGCCTGATCCTGCTATTTTTGAAGATCCAAGAGCAGAAATGCCGGTAACCAACTTACAATACTTTCTTCTTATTCAAGAGAAGTTTTATAAGAGGCAGGTTAATGTTATAGTAGATGGAGTTTCGCTTAGGAGTACATTTAGTCCTTATAAGTTTGAAATTACAAAGACTATTATTCCAGCTAATACTTCTTATAACAAGCAGGTTGGTGTATATATAACTTTTGAAGCAGACGATAAGTTACAGAATGCCGGATCTTTTGGTAGTGTTAACGGTCTTAGTTGTAATGAAGGTGCTCATATAAATTTATTTAAGAATTTATATAAATCGGCTCTTCGTGATCAGTATAAGATTAAACATGATTGTCTTTTGAATGGTCTTAGGTTTTGTATAATTATTCTGGCTAATGAGTGTCAGTTTAATTCTCAGACAAAGGAAAATCTAAAACAGATAACAAAAGTCAAACCAACAGATTTTGCACCTGTAGTAAAAGAGATTGAGAAAATCTTTAAGAAGAATCCTGAGTATTGGGACCTTCATGTTCAGAAACTAGATCAATTAGCAGAGAGCATGAAGAGTATTGGTGCTGCTGATAAAGCACAAAAGATGATGGATTCTAGTAGTGGTGTTAATCAATATAGAAACAAGGCTGATCTTCCAAAAGGATTTGCAGACGCCACAAGTAAAGATCGATGGAATTGTGAGCTCTTCCTATGTGAAGGATTATCAGCTGCGGGGTCTCTTGTTACAGGGAGAAAAGATACTAAGACTCATGCAGTAAGCGGTTTAAGAGGGAAAATATTAAACGTAACTGATAAGAGTGTTGATAGGGCTCTTGAATCAAAGGTAATTAATGATATTTTTAATATTATTGGATTAGGTCTTGATGTAAACTGGGTTGGAAAAGATGCAAAGACCTATGAAGAAGCACAAGCAATAATAGAGAAACGTAGTAGATACGGAAAGATTGTTATTGCGACGGATTAGAATTATCTGAGTCCGTGAGATTTAGAAATAATTCTCAAAGAATCGTATTACAGCGGGGAACTCCTGTTAGGTAAAAGGTACTAGGAATAGTAACAATCCTTTTAATAGGGACAATCCGCGATATTAAATAAAATACATAATTTAATACCTCAACGACTATCCCGAAAGGGAGTAGGGTAAGCAAGTCTATAATGGCTACTCGAAAGATACGACATCTGAACAGGTTATGCTGAAGATGAAAATATAGTCTGATCTGCATAGAGATATGTAGGAGTTCATAAGAGAACCAGGAATTAGTGACGCAATTCTTGAACAAAATGGCTGATCCTGATGGTGATGCAATTTTTAATGAGATTGTATACTTATTCAGTAAATTCGCACGCTTCTTATTAGATCATCATATGGTATATCGTGCTATGTCTCCTTTGTTTAGAGGCATTAGTAAAACAACGGGTCAACTTACATATTATTACCCAGATGATACGTTTGATTCCTTCGGTATGCCGATTGATCTAGACACTAAACATCATTTTGATCGCTGGAAAGGATTAGGTAGCCTAACGCCCGAAACAGGCGAGGTATATGATTCCTTTTACAATCCCCTTACTAGGCGGTTAGTTTTAGTTACACCGGATGGGATTGATTATTCCAGAGGTCTTAATGAAAATATTGAAAATAGAAAGAAATTACTTTTTGATAAAGGAATTCTTAGCAATCCTTATAACTTTACAGATTTATAAAAAATGGCAAGAAGAAAAAAAGAACAGCAGGTAGTAACGTCATCTACTCCTAGACAGTTAGAGATATTACCGATTGGAAAGGCGACTGAGGATGCTATCTTAAATGCAGCATCTTACATAGATAATCAGCGTGTTTTAGCTAATGTAGTTGATGGATGTAAACCTTCTTATAGACGTCTCATTTGGTCTTCACTTCAATTTCCGAAAGGAGTGATGCAACCAAGTGTAGAGATAATTAACAAGATGGCTTCGTATCATCCTCATTCATTAGATAGTATGAAGTTTCTTCAAGCAGCTATGGTAAGGACTGGTATATTTCAGGGTAGTGGTTCTTTCGGTACAACTTCAATTCTTGGAGATGTAAAAGAGCCTGCTGCTCCTAGATACACTAAAACGCGCCTTAGTGATTTATATTATGAATTAATAAGTCCACTATTGCAATGTGTTGATAAAGTAGAAAGTCCAGTTGGTGCAGAGGAAATTAAGTATGTTCCAACAGTATTTCCAATGTGTTTAACATTTAGGAGTTTGGTATCAGGTATTGGTTATGGAATTAGTACTATTTATCCAAATTTCAGTTCAGAGTCTTTGTTCAAAGCATATATAAACAATAATCCTTTATTACTAGAGCCCAATGTAAATCTTTTTATTGATAAGAAGAATTCAGAATTAAAACAGCTATGGGAAACTGGAAAAGGTCGTGTGATTTATTCTTATAAGCTCAGTCCTTACACGAACGAGGATGGTAAGCAAGGATTTTTGTTTGAAGGAGATACTAGTATTTTCACGCCAAACTTTAGAAAAATAAATAAGTATGTTGAGATGGGTCAGGTATTTATTGATGACTTAACAACAGCATCAGGTCCTGCAGCATTCGTTGGATTAGTAAATAATCGAGGAATCTCATTAAAGGAATTAGAAAAACTTTGTAGGCAGTGTTGTTATGATGCAACTGTATATCAGCTTAATGTAACTGATGGTTCTACATGTTTTAGAATTCCTCTTAAGGATTGGTTAGATTATACTTATAAAAATTATATTCAGTTATTAATTAATGTAAATAAGAAACGACTTGAAAAAGTTCAATTTGATCTCTTAGTTCAAGAAGCATTACCATATATTGCTGATTATATCTTAATTAAAAATCCAAAAGCTACAGATGATCAGATTATGAAGGCATTAAATTTAAGTCGAGAGGTTGTAGAAGCTGTAATGTCTAAGCCAATTTCCTACTTAAGAAAAAATAAAGATACCTCTGATCGTGTAAAAGCATTAAAAGATAAGTTAAAAGAATTAAAGAAGTTTGATCCTGTTAAATATACAGAAGAAATTATTAAAAAATTATAAACAATGAAGCAGAAATATATCGTAGTAGATGATGAGAGTAATGAATCATTTCCTATCGATTGGACAAAATTACCAGAGGATATTATAGATGATATTCCTGGTAAATGTCTTTATAATGTATTGTCGTGTAAGTCAGATGGAAGTATTATAGAGAGAACTGTTATATTCTTACGTCCTGTAGGAAAGTTTTCAAGAGGTACAAAAAAATATGACTTAGGAGATATTGTTATAGGTTATGATATACTATGAATCTGATTTAGCTCCAGTAATAGAGAGCATTTATCTAGAAGAGCCTTTAGATTCAAGGTTAGGGTCATGTAATATCTTAGTTAATCCAAGAAATATTAATTATATATTTGGAAAGACTATAATAATTAATGACCCTGACTATGAATTAGTATGGGCATTAAAATTAATAGAGCAAGGATGTAAAGTTATCTCTCGTATACAGGTTGGTGTTGAGGGTATTGATTTCCAGCCGTATATTATGAGGGTTAATTTTAATATCATGTGGAATGGTGAGATTATTGATTTGGAGAATGAGAAAGTTCACATGAAAGAAGTTCTTAGTTTACTTTCCTCCGACAATGATCAAAAATTCAAATATGACATAGAGAAAAGATGTTTATATTTTCCAAAGATCTCATTAAAAACTGGTTGTAAAGATCATTTTGGTAACTTAACTGCTTTAGGTTGGGCATTACATCAAGTTGGAGAGAATCAAGGAAATTTTGAAAAGTTTGAAAATCTTGACTTAATTAAGACAAAAAAATGTTTTTAATTGTATAAAATGCGTATTTGAAGCCTTGAGATTCTTATACATGTGAGGGAATAAATTTCCCTATCACAAATTGAAAATAAATTTGAAATTAAAGAATAATAGTTATTTAAAGAAATTAATTTTATGAGTTACGCAAATGTAAATGATTTTGTAGCACGCCTTGAACAGAATATTCCAGGTTCAAACAAGAATTTTGAAAAGCAAAGAAGATTAGAAAAAATTTATTTAAATGTACCGGCTAATTTTGGTCGTTATCAAGTATTGCCATTGCCTTCACTCATTACAGGCTTTCCTTATGTAGAGCTCCCGAATACTCGAGAGATTAATCTACCACGAAAGAATGTGAAGCCTGATGGTACTGAAACAATATATAGTGCTTGGATTAAGATTCTTCCTATGAGTGCTTATACTGTACGTGATGAGAGTGGTCGTGAAGTTAGTAGTCTTACTGCTAATGATGAGAAGCTTCTTCAGCAGGCATATAGTATTCATGAAGAACTTTGGAAGGAACTTGATGCTAAGAATAATGCAATGGACCCTACGATTGGAAAGTTGATTCGTAAGAAGAATTATACACTGTTCCATGCACATTGTGTTAATCGTTGGGCACTTGATAATATGAGAAGTCCTGAACGTCAGAATTTTGATGCATTGTTTGTCATTACTTCTAAGAAGTTTCAGGAGGCTCTTAAGAACGATATTAGTCAATTTGGAATGTTGAATGGACTAGGAGATGATTGGTTGAATCAAGTATATAATCGTGATCTTACAGGTCGTCAGGGATTCTTGATGTTTACTGTACAGCGCGATCCTACTCGTCCTGGTTTCTCATTCACTGCAAATCATGCTGTTGGTAAGGGAGATTATTTGAAGACTGTAGAGATTAAGCAAGAGGATATGGACCTTATGAGTGATCCTATTGAAACCTTCCTTGGTTGGCAGTGTGGTAAGAATGCAGAAGATGTTCCTGTTGGTCAGAAGAGACTGTTTAATGAAAATCTCATTACTCAGGCAATTAACTTCATGACTCAGCAACTTGCAAAGATTCGAATGGCTAAGCAGAGTGGTGGAGACATTGCTGCTGCTATTGCTGCGACAAATGAAGAGGCATTGAAAGCTCAGGCACCTACCAATACTATGGGTCAAACAACTAATGATCCTATGCTAGCTGAAATGGCTAATAAAGCAGCAGAAGCTAGTATGAATCAGAATGTAGCAGTTAATCCACAGACGATTGCTGAAAGGAATACTGATCCTTTTGCAACTCCGCCAGCTGCACATATTGACCCTATTACTGGATCTCCTGTAGGTAGTGGTTTTGGTAGTCAGCAGAGTGCACCATTCTCAACCCCAAGTTTTGCTAATCCTGGGTTTGGTAGTGGAAACAACGATCTTCCGTTTTAAGGGATAACTATAAAAAGGTAGGGGAGTAATATCTTCTACCTTAAATTTTACTTTTAAATATATTAATAAATTAAAACATGTTAGCAAATAAATATGGTATGGCATTTGTAGATCATTCTTTTCTATTGACAAGAAATCTATGGATGGCAACTAAAGATAAAGAGATAAGTGAAATGAATCCTGGAGATGTAGTGCGAATTACACTGCAGACTCTTAGAAAACTAGGTCGTGACTGGGGAATTACTTGTGATAAGATAATTCTAATTGCTGATCAATGGAGTAGGGAGTATGGTGGTTATTACACAAATTACTTAACCAGTGCTTTTGGTGGTGCCTATAAAGGAAGTAGAAAATGGATTACTGAGCAAGTTCTAGAGGATATGAAGTCAGATCCTAATGTAACTGAAGAGGAAGTAAAAGCAGCTGAAAGAGAGTTGGCAATAAATAAAGTCAAATTCGAAGCTAAAAGAATCATGAAGGAGGAATTTTCAAAAATTGGAGTTTACTACTATGGTTTTGATGGTTATGAATTTGATCAAATTGCAACGCTAGCTGCATTTCAGAGATATAGTGTAGTTAATAAGCCTGATATTATAGTTACAAAGGATACAGACCTTACATTCTCAGTGACACCTGCATGTCCATTTTTCTCATTACCTACTAAAGGTCAAGAACCAAAAGTAATTACATATGATGAAATGTATGCAACAATTCCAGATTCTTTAAAGGCTAAAGGTTTATCATTATATCAATATAATGCATACCTTAATTCTCTTGGTAAATCCCATAACGATATGTCAAGAAGTCTTAAGCCTGGTATTGATACTACAACAGCAATACTTCATATAATGGATGGAGATTACTCTGATTTGGATAATGTGGATCTATTCTTAGCCCAGATGAAGAGTTATGATTTATCTTGTTACCCTCATCTAAGAGAAGTTCAACAAGCAATAGCTATGGATTTTGGAACTAAGGGAAAATTGGCAAATCTTGATGAGTTTCATGATTTTTGTATGAAGAATAAAGTTAGCGGAATTAGTGATAGATATTTTTCTGATTTTACTAATTCTTTTGATCCACGTTTATTTAGTAAAGGATGATTGAGATTATTACAATAAAAGGGGAAAAGTGGTCTTTTGATGAGGATACAAAGAGGTTATATAGAGAAAATACTCTAGTACCTGAAGGAGAAGCAGAACCAGTATATTCATACTTGGATAAAAGTCTTCCACCTGAATTTTGTGGTATTTATGTAAAGAGTATTAATTCTATAATTTCTATGTCTGGAAATATCAATAAGATTACTAATGCAGATTCTATTGATTAAAAGAATATGGCAGGAAGTATTTTAAAAGGTATCTTCAATAAGCAATATACTATTGGAGAACTTATGAATATTGATTCGGCTAGACAAGGTAGGGCATCTGTATGTCAGGTTAAACTTATAAAAACATATCATGAAGTTAAAAGAGAAAATTTATTAGATAAATTTAAGTCTCTTTTTACTGGAAAGTCTTCAGTTATAACTTACTTTATTATTTTTAAGTTTCAAGTTACTTCTGGATCTGGACATAGTTATAATGTCTTTATAAGAACAAATCCTGATTTTTCATTAAAAAATTGGGCCTCTAATACAGTGAAAATTTATTGTGAGTGTGCAGATTTTAAATATAGGTCTGCATATACTCTCGATAAAAGAAATTCATTGTTTAAGACCCCAAAAATACAGAGTGCACTAGGTTCAGCACTTTCTGATGCACCAACACGAGGTACTACATTACTTTGTAAACATTCCTATGCGGCGCTTCAGTGGTTGATGAATAACTGGTCAAGTATAATGAAAACTATTTAATAATGAGTAAAATTTTAGCGGTAGCAGATATACATATACATGATTATCCTCAACGAAATCCTAGTGAGAAATTTAGACTATATCAAACGAGGACTGTAGCTCAGAATATTATTGAGGCTGGACAAAGAGAAGGTTGTAATATTATTGTTATAGCTGGTGATATTATTGAAAAAAGTATTATCAGACCATATGTTCAGGCTGAGGTAAAATTATTCTTAGACACAATAATGCAATATTTTCAATATGGTTACATTATATGGGGAAACCATGATATTGACACTAAGGGAAGTGATCAAGTTTTTAATGATTGCTGTCTTTCTGTAATGTTGCCTAGTAATTTATATTATGCTGATAAACAGGAAGTCGTAATTGATGGAACTAGGATTGCATTTTCTAATTGGCGACCAGAATTTGATTTATCTTGGATTAATGGGAAAGCAGATGTATTATTTACTCATGCTACAATTTCATATTCACAAGATGATCTTTGTGCAAGTCAAAAGTTAGATGAAAGCAAGTTTGATCTCGCCATTTGTGGTGATATTCATAAAGCAGCTGCAACCGGAAAATATGTAAGTATAGGTATTCCACAACGTTGTAAGATGGGGGATTCTGAAAATCAGACTGGTATAGTTTTTGATTGTCAGACAAAAGCTTACAAGTGGACTAATCTTAATCCTAAGAATAATCTTATGCAGTTTCAATATACTGTAGAAAGAGAGAAAGAGGGGTGGGATAGTAACACTGGAATATGGAGTGTCTATAAACCGGCAACTCTTGGTCTTGGATTAGATCAAAAAGATGTAAAAGTACCTGCTTGGGAAGAAATTGATAATTTAATTAATGGAATTATTGTAGCAAATAATCTTCAGAGGGTACATGGTGAGGTATTACAGAATCTTAAAGATGTTGATGCAAAAGAAGTAGATTTTAACTTTACTCTTACTAGATTCTATTGCAAGAATTGGAGAAGTATTGATGAAGTTGAATTATTCTTTAATGCAGGGGATAGAATTCTAATAACTGGTCAGAATGGATCAGGTAAAAGTAGTCTTCTTAGTGCAATAAAATATGCATTCTTAGATAATCGAAGTATAAAAGATTTTATTCAGTTCGGATCTAAAGAATGTTTGGCAGAGGTAGAATTTATCTACCAAGGAATCGGATATAAGATTCAACGAGGTTCTAAGAAGTATGGATTCTGGATTGCAGGAGAGTTGCAAAAATATAACAATAAATCAGAATTTGAAAAAGATATGCATATCAGATTCCCGTTTATTGATTATATGGATGTATATTTCTTTGATTCTGATCATCATAAACTCATTGGAGGTATTAGTCCTGAAAGAAAATCTGAAATTATCAGTAAGTTTTTTAAGATGGATAAAATTGATGCATTCAATGAACAAGCAGAAGTATTACTTGAGCAAAGACGAGTTAAAGGACTTAAGTGGACAGAGGAACGAGATAGGGAATCTAAGTTAATTACATATATTGATTCAAAATTAGCTTTAATTCAAATTCCTCAAACTCCTCAAAATGTTCTCTTAGATCAAAAACGTCAAGGTTTAGAGATGCAACAAAAGTGGATTGCTTATAATAATTTTATGACCAAAACTGCTAACCTTCAAGCTAGTAAAAAGACTCAAGAAGATAGGATAGTAGAATTAGAAACAAAAATAAAAGAATTTAGAGATCCTAAGCTGATTCAATCAGAGAAGCAGGAACGAGAGTCTTATATATCTCAAATATCACAAAAGTTTCAGGAACTTAGTGACATTAAAATGGAAGGAAAGCGATTATTCTATGACAGAGAAGACTTAAATAAAAAGAAAATTTGTCCTAGCTGTGGACAGCCGATTAAGAACTCAGAGTCATTAGAACAACATAAAGCTGAATTAGATAAAAGAATTTCAGAACTCCTTATTCAACAGGATAATATATATAAGTATTTTTCTAAACTTGGATTAGGAAGAGAGATTATTGATTCTAAGGGTGGCTTTGCTGGAATCGTCAGTGGATATAATCAAGAAATTGCTTCTAGAATAGCAGAATTGGATGGACAAAGAAGGACCTATCAAGAATTAGAACAGGCAAAGAAAAATTTATCATTCGTTAAGTCTCAAATTGATTCTATAGGTGAAGAACCTGAGAAAATAGAACTACCTGATAATTTTATGGAAGTTATGGGTAAAATTGAGGCAGATCTCAGTATATGGAATGAATATAATTCCCTATGTAAGGATAAATTAGATGCTGAGAGTAAAATGAAAAATTGTGAGAAAGAGTTGATATCACTTCAGAATGAAATAACTGATATTAGTGATTATATTAAGCTTACTGGAACAACAGGAAAGATTTATGAGGAAATTATGAATCGTCTTGCTAATCAGTTTACAGATAATCAAGTTAAATATGAAGTTATGGTATATAAGTTTAGAAATAAAGATCATCTTGACTTAGCATCATACTTTATAAATAATGGTAATCAGGTTGGATATCAAGCTTGCAGTTCTGGTCAACAAACAGTATTAGACATCAATTTCTTATCAAAGATTGTTACTGGTATGGGACTTCTAGTAATGGATGAATTCCTGAAACATCTAGATCCTCTTAATCATGATATGTGCATTGATGCAGTTAGTCAGATGAATATTGGATGTGTAATGTTAAGTAGTCATATGGAGTCTATTGCAGCATTTAACAATAAATCAATAAAGATGGAACTAAATGAGTCTGGAATAACTAAATTAACTTGTGAATAAATTATGGATAGTGTTAATGTTAGTACTATTGGGGATTTAACTAGTAGTACTCTATATATGGATTCAAATAGTATTGATTGGAGTAAAGAAGCAGTAGCATCAGATTATTATAATACTATAAGTAGTCCTATTACGGCGTATTCGTATTTCACTCCGAGGAAGATTAATGAAGAGGCATTGAAAGAGGAATATTTTGAAAAGGATGATACTGATATAAAAGATACTACTGGTTGGAGAATTTTAAGTATAAGTGATAATTTTATTCCTGGTGCCGAATTCTGTTTCTCCTTTAAAACTATTGAAGAGGCTTGGCCCATCAGTTTTAGAGTTATGCTAAAAGGATGTGGCAATGTGATATTAGTGATGGTTGATCAGGATTGCCCAGATTATTATATATCGGCTCCTGAAGACATAATGAGATTTGTAGATAAAGTTCTACAGAAAGAAGATGATATTAAAGTTGACGATTCTTTACTTGATCTAATTAATTCTATTCAAGGAATTTCTACAATAGATGATATTCCTAAGAATATAAATATAACACACACTGTTTCAAACAATGTTCTTTATGATGCTGATACAGCAATTACTGCAACTAATTGTGGAAACGCTTTAACAATAAAAGCAAATGCTACCTCTTGTATATGTTGATTGTCAATTTGCTAAAGTAGCAAGTAAGACAAGTTTCTTTAAAGAAAGCCTAAAGGAGTCTAGACAGGTTAAAGAATTATATCAAACTTCAAAGCTCCTATTAGGTCTTTCTTCGGACCGAGTTGAAATAAATGTTTGTAAAGATCAAAGATTTTATAGATTTGATTTTATGAGTCAAGATGCATCTAAGTCTATTATAGGATGGATGTTTTATATTCCAGATCAGAGGCGTCTTGATATATATAATTCGACTGACCCTAATTTTCCATTAATACAGGCAGTTGGAAAAAAAGTTGTATTTAAAAACTATTCAATATTTTTAGATAGACTTGGATTTGATAATTTATTTAAAAGGTTATTTGGTATTTTATGATAGTAAATGATGATAGTTTTAAAAAAGCATTAGAGGATTGTACAACTCCTATTTTAGCGGATTTTTCAGCTACCTGGTGTGGTCCTTGTCGTGCACTTTCACCAATTCTTGATGAAATTGAGGAAGAATTTAAGGATAAAATTCTAGTTTTAAAATGTGATGTAGAAGATTGTCCGGAGGCAGCTTCAGATTACAATATTCGTAGTATTCCTTGTCTGATTTATATGGATCAAAATGGAAATGAAATAAAAAGGACAATAGGTTTACAATCTAAAGCTCAAATTGAAGCAGCTATAAAAGAAATTATTTAAAATAAAAGAGAAGGGATGATTAGAAGTAGTCATCTCTTATTTTTATTCATGAAATAAACAAAATGCGCTTATAAAGCCTTTTAGTTCTTATTCTTGAAAATAGAAGAAATTGTTGTGTTTTCTTTTCTATTTTTAGGAAGAAATTAATGAAACAAATAATGAATAATTATGGATGACGATTTTTTATTAGATGAAGACGACGATCTCGAATCTCAAGGTTATATTGCTCCAGACGATGAAGAAGACTCTGACAATGATGACCAAAATGATGAAGAGTTTGACGTAGATGAGAAAATTAACGAGAAATCAAGTCCTGGTGCTAATGCTGAAGACTATCATGGGAAGATGACTAAAGATGAGATTTGGTTATCTTCTACTTATAATGATATTGTAAATGCTTCAAGCAAAGATATAGGAAAGATTAGTGTAGGTGGTGGTCGTGCCTTTGATTCTGTTATTGTTGATGCAGTAAGAAGTATTGTAATGGCAAACCCCGTAAATACTTCAGCTACTACAGTTGAGAATATTACTAAAGAATTTTTCCAAGCACAGGGTCACTCTCGTATCGTCAGTACTTTGTATACTCCGGATCAACCTCTTCGTGGAAGTGACTTGGATGATGGATTAGGAGGAACTGATGATGGTGGCTTTAACCAACAATATGCAAATGAGGCTAGAAATCAAATTTCACGCTTTATTAATTATTTAGCAACTAGAGATCTTAGTAAGGATTCAATTATTTCTAGACGAAGAAAACAAAGACAAATACCAGCTTTTATTATATTCTTATTCTCTTCAGGTTTATATGACTTAATTATAGATTGTCCTACAATGCCTGAAGAGTATGCTGAGCAAATCAAAAAGGCTTTTGAAAGAATTAGTAGAGCAAAGAATGATCTTGTAGAAGCTTTGGCACAGAGATATGAAGAAAATAAAAGACCGAAAGTAGCTGAGAGGGTAAGAAAGTTAGGACCCGCCTGGTTTAATAGAGAGCCTGCAGAAATTAGAACAACTTCTGAATATGCAGATCTTAATTTAACACAAGAGGATGTTGTAACTTACAGAGAATATAGAAGTAGGTTTACTAATATTTCAAGATCTCTTACTCAGGATGTAATCTCTGATATGATTGAAGTAGTTCTTGATAAAGATGCTGGAATCTATGAGAGATTGAAGGATAAAACGAGGTCTGATGCAATTGCAGATGTAAAGCAAGTTTATAAAGATTGGGCTAAAGATAATCAAAGTGATTCAGATCTAGCAGAGCATATTATTTGGAATGATATTAAACAATAAAAACTATGGCAGTAAGTCTTGAATTATTAACAGACGATGATATTATTGATTACACCAGAAGTGATGGTAAGGATCGAATATTAATCAATCATCGTGACTTAGATTTAAAGCGAAATATTCCCTATCCAGTAGCTGGAGGTGTCTATGATACAGAGATCTTTGGCTCACCATTTGAGGATAGATGTATTTGCGGAAAAATCAGACGATCTTCTTCAGAGCCTTGCCCTAATTGTGGAGCTAGAGTTTTTACTAAAGAAGAAGGTCTTAGACGATTTGCTAGAATTGAACTCCCATTTTACTACCTGAATGACTTAAGATTTGAAATCTTTAAAGATCTTTTTGATCAGATTTTTGAAGGTGTAACTATTAAATTAGACTTCCAAGGAGATGATCTTAGGAATGATGGTTATACTGGTAGAGGTGCTAAGAAGTTGGGAATTAAAATTTTTGATACTTGTGAGTTTACTTATAGTAAAGCTAAAAATACACTTACTATTTCAGAATTTATAACTGATGAAAAAAAGTGTTCTTATGAAGGATTACTTGCAATTATTGAGAAATATTTTCCTGAGCATCTTACGGAGTTTAGAAAAATGATTAACCGGTATTATATTGTTTTACCGGCTATGATGCGACCTTTCTCTCTTGCTATGAGAGGAACAAGCAAAAAGATGAATTCTCACAAACTTAGTGTATGGTATTCAATTATCATTAGACTTTGTTGTGTAGATGATATAAAGAGTAATACCTCAAATTATAATGAGGTTATGGCACGATTCACTACTCCTGGGGAGCGAGTTAGATATACAGCCCTTTTACGAGCATTACTTAACGCTGGTAAGAAACAGGCTACAGATCTACTTAATACTTCCAGGAAAAATGAAGCCCGTGAACTTTACTCTGTTCGTGTTAAGAATTCAGCCCGTGCTCCTATTATTCCAGATACAGAATTACCAGTTGATGAAATTGGTGTACCTGTATATCTGGCCTATGAGATGTGTCGAGAAGGCTTTATTAAGTATTTACAGGAACAACTTAATTTCTCGAAAGAGGAAGCTATGAAGACTACAAAACAAGAGGCTATGAATCCTGAAACACAAAAATTATTTAAAGAATATGCAGAAACGCAAGTTGTATTGGTAAACCGTCAACCGACACTTCATGAATATAGCATTTTTGCGATGAAGATGCGTGTCGTAGATGGAGATTGCATACATTACCCACTAGAATTATGTGGGCCGTTGAATGCTGACTTTGATGGTGATACAGTTTCGCTTACTCTTGTTCCTGAAGAGGCGAAAGATGACACTATGAAAAAAATGAGCCCACGTTATTCAAAAGTTTATAAAAAGAACCTTGAACCTATATTTGTGTTTAATCATGAAACACTTAATGGAGGTAATGTGGCTACTACTTATGATTTCGAAGATCCTATTGAATTAACAGAACCTAGACATTATTATACTGACTATGCTCAGCTTTTACAAGATGTTGAAGTAGACAATAAAATAAAATATGGAACTCCAATAGTATTTACCGGAAAAGTAGGTGAACTTGAATTTAAAAATAAAATTACAACGTATGGACGATTAAGGACTTCTAAGATAGTTGGTAAAGATATTGATGAGCTTGGAATCTTTAAAACTCCATATGAAGCATTAAAAGCAGGTAGTGCTGGAAAACTTGTTCACTATCTGTATAAGAGCGATGATTTTGTCGAGAAAATGAATGAACTACAAAAATTTTGGCTTAAAGTAGTTTCTAAAGCCGGAGTAGTTACATTTGATTTTAAGACATTGTATGTAGATACTAATTCCGAGACATACAATAAAATTAAAGATGTTGTAGACTCTGCAGATCTTACTGATAAACAAAAACTTCTTCTTGTTACCGATCTTTATGCAAAGTATGAGAAAGAGATTGAAGGTAGATTTAGCGATGACCTGAGAGAAGAACTTAGTCGAGCAAATCGAGTTAAGATTCACTCAATTCAGGATATTAATATGCCTCAAATGATCATACAAGGTACTCAAGAAAAAGTAGTTGTAAATAAAGGATCTTTGTTAAGCGGTTTAACTGAAAAAGAGTATATTTCACATTCTATAGAAAATAGATCGCTCCAAAGTATCAAAAATAGTGGCGTCAATTACAATGGGGTGCGCCCTTTAAACTGTACGTAATTGCTGGAAGGAATTAAAATTTATATAAAATGTAAAAAGTAAATTAGAATCAGCAACTTATTATGATGGAAAAAACAATTAAGTTTTTATCAGCGGTTGGCCTAGTTCTTGGAGCTATGGGAGAGATGTTAAAACAAGTTAATCTTTACCAACAAGCCCAAAAGGTTGTGGAACAGGCTGAAAACGTGACTGAAGTAAAGTAATAAGATCAACGACTATACGTATGGCGCTTGTGAAAGTGATGATATAGTCTGCCCTAGGATGAAAATCTTAGGAAACCACCAGGAGAGGTTAAAAGCTTCTCCATAGACCCCTTGGTGGATACTTAACCCGTCAGATTTCTTTCCTCTTAAATAATTATGTTTTTGATGAAAAAGCATCTGATCCAAAAAATCCAGGACTCTTAATCCCTAGATATATTGCAGCAGGTAGAACAGCTCCTAATGGAAAAATCTATTCTGAGGTAGTTAAGAAGAATGAAGATGACTTGGTACCAGTAAGAAGTATTGTTACAAAGAAAGATGGAAACCTTAGTGTAGTTTCACCTGATCATTTCAGTCAACGATTCCGTAGTATTGGAATTACTAATGGAAGTGCTATAGGTGCATCATTAGGTACTTCTCTTACTGAAAATATTACACAAAGTTTGCTTGCACTTAAGCATGGTGGTCATGAAAGAGTACTTGACCTATCAGGTAATCTATATGCCCCTAAAGATTGCACGTTTAGAATTGAAGGACGATGGATTATTCTGAAAGTACGTGGTGGAGAACTTAAATATCCGCTTCCCGATAACTGGGTAGGTGTTAATAAGGATAAGTTTAGTGAGGGAGAACTCATTGGATCTGCTTATAATACGACATCTCCTGCTTATCGTCTAAATGCAATTATTAAGTGTATGCGAGCTAAAGGTACATCTGGTATAAGATACTTTGAGAAGGATAATGTAATCTTAACCGACTGTTTCGCTTATGAAGATGGTCAAATTCACTATACTGAGACCAAAAGTGGTCATATTGAGGTGAGAATTGGTAATAGACAATATGATTATAATCCAGAGTCACTTTATTACTTTCCTGACGGAGCACAGATTAAGAAATATCAGAAGTTCTGTTCAGGTGTCATCAATATGGCTCACGTAACACAAGATACTCAGGATATTAATACTGCTTTTAATATATTTAGACGTCAATTCTATGTATTGAATAATGCTAAGTACGAAAAGACCGGTATCGTAGAACCTGATTGGATGCAAGAAGAAATTCTTGAGCTTGTGTTTGCTGGTCTTATGGATGTAGAGATAGATCCAAAAACTGATAAGATTAAAGAAATTGAATATCAAGGTACCCATAATAGTATCTTGGGAAGAGATTCGTTCTTTACAACATTGTCTTATGGATATAGCTCTAGAGTTATGTCAAAGGCTTTACGTGGAGAACTTAATCTATCATCAGATATAATGACAGAAACGGTATTAGGATTGCTGTTAAATGATCAACTCGACAATAATAGTGGTATTAAATGAAAATTGAATTAGAAATTCCATATATTGAAGATGATGAGTTGAGTATTAAAATTACAATACGGAGAGATGGAGTAGTATCTGTAGAGGGTGCTACTTCTGCTCCTAATGTAATTGAAAAGAAGCCGAAGACTCAACCAAAAGAGAAAAAGAAAAGTTCGGCTACAGCTCCTCCTGCGATTCCAAATTCGTTTGGTGGAAATTTTATGAATGCTGAATTTTAATTATATTGAGAAAATGAGTAATAGTACCTATTATAACATTATTCTATCGTATGAAATTCCGTATAATATCTTAGATGTATCAGATCAAAATGTCATTGATGCTAAAGAACAGCTTTTTAGAAGACTTAAGGATGCTATTCCTACTGTTAAATATAATACATTCTCTGTTCGACTTACTGTTAATCAGCTCAATGATACTATGAATTACATTGTTACGTATGAGGCTTACTTCAGATCAAATGAAGGACTACCCATGGAAGAATACGTAGAAGCGCGAGATCTTAAAGATAACGCAAGAAAAGAGTTAGAGAGTTTCTTTAGCTCTGTAGACTGTGACTATAAGCAGTTAAATATTAAAACTCTATTATAAATGTCAAATTTTAATCAGTATTTCAAGAACACGGGAGCAAAAATTATGGTAGAGCGATTCTTTAAAGGAATCGATATGTATAATCCAAAAAACAAACTGAAAAATCTAAAGTGGTATATTGAGCCCGAGCCAAGTCAGCCAGCATCTTATTATGTTGAGAATGAATTGACAGCTACTCACAAAGTACATATAGATTATACAGTTAATGATGGACCAGAAATTCTTAGCTCTGAATTTGAAGTTCCTAGAGAAATTGATGGTGTATTTATCATTGAAGGAGCTTATAGAATTGCTACGAATACGCTTGGTTCGGATTATGATTGTCGAATTCAAATGTCGGGAACTAATCCTTGGAAAATTAATTTCGACTATAATCGCCAATATGATATTGCTAAGAAAGTTCTAAGAATTAAGAAGATTAATCCAGATCTCGGTGTTCAAGAAAAAGTAAAAGAGTATAATCTTGATGAGATTGATAATATAAAAGGAGAAGACTTAGAAGCATTACGGCTTACTGAAAGACAGCAGAAAAAGTTTCAAATTAAGCTTGATATTGATTATAAGCCTGAATTTATTACTAGAAAACTCATCGAAGACTGCTTAGCCTACGGGGATGATAGACTTAAAGACTTGATCATTGATAAAAATATTGAGTCAGTTCCACAAGGGTTTATTAACTTCCTATTCAAAAGTGGTAAAGGAAGAAATTTCTTTGCAGCTAGACGAAAAATAACCTCTTACTGGACAAAATTTAGTAAGCTGCCTGATCCTGCTAACTCTATAACTCTTTTATGTCAAAAACATTGGAAAGGATCTTCAGAAAGTGCTAAAGGAGGTAGTGAAATTCAAGTTCCACCTGGTATTAATTCACAGAATTTAAGTTCACTTGGGGAAAAGATTATGATACCTGACTCGGTTGCATATAATACATCATTTGCAGACTTAATTGATATTGCAGATACACCTATTAACCAATCGAGTAACCGTATTAATGCACTTACTGTTTCTACTCACTTAACAGATGATAAAATTCTTTTTGATTGTTATTCCAAAGACTTCAAGAAGATTACAATTGATTATCTTGACTACCTTAACTCAAAAATAGTAACAAGTGAGTATGTAGACTATGATGCTAGAGAGATTAAGCCAAATAAAGATGGACAAATCGAAATTAAGCATCGAATGAAAAGAAAGATGGTATCAGCAACAGATTATGATTTTGTTGACTTACCACCTGATTATCGACTCTCTTCAACAACACGACGAATTCCATTTTTAAACTTTACAGATAGTGTAAGAATTGAGATGGGAAGCGGTATGTTAAAACAAGCAATACCTTTGCCAAATGCAGAAAGACCACTTGTTGACACCGGAAATGTTGAAGAGTTAGAAAATAATATTCTAAATGAAAAATTTAGACTTCCTGAGGGAACTGTAAAAGAAATCAATGACGAAGAAGTTCTTATTCAACTCCCAGGAAATGATGAGATTAGTGTTCCTAGACGTACAGCAATACAAAGCGCTAATGATGTTGATATCTTTACTGAGCCTAAAGTTAAGGTTGGACAGAAAGTTAAGGAAGGTGATATTATTACTGGTGCTGTAGGCGTAGAGAAAGATACATATAAAACTGGAATTAATGCATTGGTCTTGTTCCATGCAATGTTTGGTTATGTAAATGAGGATGCTGTTGTAGTATCAGAATCATTTGCTAATAAAATGTGTCACTATTCACTTATTGACTTAACTATGGATGTTAAAAATTCAGAAGCTATTAAGTGGATTGCACCAATAGGAACTCGTGTAAAATCAAAAGATAGAGTAATGACTGTATATAAAGCAGTAAGACTTGATGAGATTAATAAGAAACTTCAAGAACAACTTGGAGGAATTCTTGGAAACCTTGATCAGTATACTGTAGAGACAGGATTATCTGTTCCGAATAATATAGATGAAGCAGTTGTTACTGATGTTATAATTCAGGAAAATAAGAAGCCAAGGATCCCTAAATCAATAAAAAAGCCGGATTATTCGTTTGCTAAAACAAGTCAAACTGTAATTGATGACTATGAAAAAACAAAGGATCGTAAGCCAATATATGATAAATATCCTGAATATATAGCATCTGATACTCTGGATCCCGTAAATCTAAAGGATAAAAATTATAAAGTTGTCTATACCGTTAGAATCCGACTAATTAAGAGAACTACTTTAATGTTAGGTTCAAAAGTTACAAACCGCTATGGTGGTAAGGGTGTTATATCAAAAATCTTACCAGACAACTTAATGCCAATAATGGTAGATAAACAGGGGAATAAGAAGGTTATAGATATTGTAATGAATCCATATTCAACAATCAATAGAAAGATACCATCGGTTCTCCTAGAAAACTCCCTAGGATTAATCATTCATCGTTTACGGGACATGGTGGAGGAGTATAAGGGAACTAAGACAGGTCAAAAGAAAATTAAACCTCTCTTAATGAAGTACTATCCAGGCCGCTTTGATAATATGACAGTTGAGGAAATCATACAAATGCATAATTCTAGCAGAATAGAAGAAATGTATTATATGAATGTTGGATGTTATTCGACAAAATTTACTCCTGATCTTGTTACAAAATGGATGGAAGAACTTGGTGTAGAACCTCAATCCAAGATCCTAATGCCACAAACTGAAATTGCTGATCTTAAAGAACTTAAGGAAACCCTAAGTGAAGAAGAATATCAAAAGGCAGTTTCAAAAATGACTGGAAAGTTTGTAGAAGTAGATAAACCATTGATGTGTGGTTATATAACATTCTTAGAGCTTTTCAAGATCCCATATTATGATGAAAAAGCAACGTCTAGTATGTTTCTGCCAGATGGAGATATTAATCCATTTAAGGACTCGCCAATTATGTCCCATGGTAAATATAGAACAACTGGACAAAAGATCGGTGAGATGGAGTTAACTGCTTACTTAGCCCGTGGAGCAAAACAGTTTATTGAGTACTCTCGTAGTGATACATCTACACAAGATTCTATTGAATTTATGAATAACCTTCTTGGACTTGGTGTAACAATCAAGAATGAAGAGGGATATAATATGGGAGCATCAAGTCTTAGAAATAGTCTTGGTGAAATGAAGGTTAAATTTAGACTCAAAAATAAAAAGTAATGGACATGGAACTTAATAAAAATACGCCTTCATGTTTAATGTTGGCTGCTAATCTTATAACTCCAGTTTCATTGGCTAGTATTTTTGAAACTGAAGACCTAAAAGATTCTGGTATAGAGTTTGATAGTCATCTTACTATTCTATTCTCTCATAATTTATTAGAAAAGGATATTATTTTAAGAGACATCAATACTGTTATATCAGCCTCGCCTATATCAAAGAATATTATTGGTGGATTTAATATCTTAGAGTTTCTCAAAGGACAAAAAAAATTTGAAGCTAAACCAGTTTTAGATTTATTTGATTTAGGAAACTTTGAGAATGAATCCGGATATGTAGTACTTAAGCTAAAAAAGAATACTGGCCTTTTTGAAATTTTAAATACTTTAAATTCCGGCCTCTCTGAACTCTATGGAGTAACAAGTGATTTTGGAGAATATAAACCACACTTAACACTTGCTGAAGTACAGGCAGGACTAAGCCAGAAATATGTGGAGAATGAAATTCTACAACTAATATTACAAAAAAGTAAAATTAAACTTGAGGATTTTATATTCTCATATGATCTGGGAGAAAAAGATTATAAAGTATATGATCTAACAAATTTTAATTCTGTTGATAGATTTTTTAGAATTGAAAATTTAAAGAAAGAAGCTGCAGAATTTATTAAAGAATAAAATAAAGAAAGGTGACTTAAGGATAAAACTTTAGGTCACTTCTCTTTTCTCCCTCATTGAAGCAAAGAAAATGCGAAAGAGAGAAGAGATTATCCTTATTATTGGGAATGGAGATATCTCTGTTCCAAAATTACAAAATAAAAAAGAATAATGAAGGATATAAAAGTTTATTATGGCCTTAGTGGAGCATTAAAAGGGTCTACTATCGCCGCGTTGAAAAAGAAAAATTCAAATATTCAAATTATGGATTCAGCAATAAAGAGATGGAAATATTATCAATTCGGTATCTTCTCTGGACTTACTGAATACACTGACCTAACTTATGGAATCTTGCACCTAGTAAGACTTCGTGAGTTTATGGACAAAAATCACTCTGCTGAGAATGATCTCATTATAGAAAGAGGAATAACAGATTCACTGTTTTATTATTACTATAATGATAAGTTTAATGTAGAAACTGGGATGGACGAGAACTTGACTCTGATTAATAATGCTACGGCTCAGGAACAGATTCTCTTACTTCCAGATTTTTATAGAATTGAAAGAATTCTTCTAATTCAAGAGGATAAAGATTTCGTGAGAGACGTTGTTTTCCAAGACGAATTTAGAAGAAAAACTTTCAAAAATGATCCTGATTTTTACTTTAAAATGCAGGACTTGTATGTTAGTTTTACTAAGAGGCATAATGTAATTGATAAAGTAATCAGAATCACAAGTGCAAAGGAGTATATTGAAAATACTCTGGGGGAACAACTTAAATATTAAAGTTAGTATTTATGGCATCAATTAAAAAAAGAAATGGCTTTATAGAAGATTTTGATCTTAAAAAGGTTCGAAAAGGTATTAGAAATGCAATGAAGACTGGTAGTGGTGAATATTTTCCACGCCTAGTAGATGCAATTACTAATGAACTTAAAGATCTACTAAAAGATAAAGAAAATGATGTAATCACTGGTTCTGATATTGATAAATTTATTATAAAACGCCTTCGGGACTACGGTCAAGCATCAACTGCAACAAATTATGAGAGATATAAAACTCTTAAGTATTATCAAAAGTCGAGGGGCATAGTTGATAATGAAATTGATGGATTAATTTCTGGAACAAATGAGGCAGTTATTGATGAAAATTCAAACAAAAATTCACATCTAATCTCTACACAAAGAGACCTAATTGCCGGAATTGAATCTAGAAATTATGTAGAAAGAAAAATAATGCCGTTGAATCTACTCCAGGCACATCAAGAGGGATTAATTCATATTCATGATACAGATTATATGATTCACCCAGGAATCTTTAATTGCCAGTTAATTAATCTTAAAGATATGCTTCAAAATGGAACTGCAATTAATGGCAAAAAAATAGAAAAACCAAAGTCAATTCAAACCGCTGCAACTATTGCAACACAAATTAGTCTTCAAGTAGCTAATGGTCAATATGGAGGACAGACATTTAGTCTATCACATCTTGCTCCATTCGTACGAATATCTTATAATAAATATGTTGATAAGCTTACTGAGGAATATACTAAACTGGGAAAAGAACCTGACTTAGATATTATTAAAGCTCAAGCTGAAAAACTTACTAGAGATGAGGTAAAAAGTGCCGTACAAACTATCCAATTTCAAGAGAATACATTTTCTTCTAGTAATGGCCAAACTCCATTTGTATCAATCTTTATGTATATAAGTGAAGAACCAGAATATGAGAAAGAGACTGCTATGCTCATAGAAGAAACTATTCGTCTAAGATATCTCGGAATGAAAAACAAGGATGGTGTGTATGTTACCCCTGCTTTCCCAAAGTTACTCTACGTTCTCGATGAAAACAATGTCCCAAAAGATTCAAAGTATAGATATCTTACGGACTTGGCTGTTAAAACTGCTGCAAAGAGAATGAATCCTGACTTTATCTCCGCTAAGATAATGAAGAAAAACTATGAAGGAAATGTATTTCCATGTATGGGATGTAGATCCTTCTTAGCACCTTGGAAAGATGAAGAGGGGAATTATAAATTCTATGGAAGGTTTAATCGTGGTGTCGTAACTATAAATCTTGTAGATGTAGGTTTGTCAGCAAGAAAAGATGAAAGTAAGTTTTGGGAAATCTTAGATGAACGTCTTAACTTGTGTAAAGAAGCACTAATCCTCAGAACTAAACTTATCAAAGGAGCAACATCTGATGTATCACCTATTCATTGGCAAGATGGATCCGTTGCTCGACTAAAATCAGGTGAAAAGATTGATAAGTATCTTGAAAATGGATATAGTAGCATTTCTCTTGGCTTTATAGGACTACATGAAATGTGTATGGCAATGTTTGATGAGAGTCTTACATCTGAAAAAGGAAGCGCATTTGCATTAAAAGTCCTGCAATACCTAGCAGATACCTGTACTAAGTGGAAGACTGAAGAATATCTTAATGGAGCTTCCTTATATGCAACACCATCAGAATCATTATGTTATAAGTTCGCATGTAAAACCGCTAAAAGGTTTGGTGTTATAAAAGGCATAACTGATAAAGATTGGTTCACAAATAGTTATCATGTAACTCCGACAGAAGAAATTGATGCATTCTCAAAACTAAAATTTGAAGCTCAATATCAAAATATCTCTAAGGGTGGTGCTGTTAGCTATGTTGAAGTTCCTAATATGGAAGATAACTTAGAAGCACTTGCACAGGTAATTGATTTTATGTATGATAATATTCAATATGCTGAGATAAATACTAGATGTGGTGATGTTTGCTCTACTTGTGGATATCAGGGCGAAATTACTGCAGATAAAGATGGCGTATGGACTTGTCCTAATTGTGGCGAGACAAATAGAGATAAACTAACAGTTGTTCGTCGTACTTGTGGATATATAGGTTCAACGTTTTGGAATAAAGGAAAGACAGAAGAAATTAATGAACGAGTATATCATCTATAATGAACTATTTTAAAATAAAAAAATATGACATCGCTAATGGAAAGGGAATTAGAACCTCCCTTTTTGTTAGTGGATGTACGTTTCATTGTAAGGGCTGTTTTAATTCCGAAGCATGGGATTTTAAATCTGGAAAACCATTTGACGATAATGCTAAAAAAGAATTATTTGAACTATTATCAGACCCTCACTGTGTAGGCTTAAGCGTATTGGGCGGAGAACCATTAATGCAAGGACAAGACCTATTAGATCTTCTAAGAGAGGTTAAAGAAGTATTTCCAGATAAAAATATATGGTTATGGACTGGATTCTATATCAATGAATTAAATGACTTACAAACACAAATTATATCTTTAGTAGATTATGTAGTGGATGGAAGATTCGAAGAAAATAATGCACTAAAGAAGTATCTATTTCGAGGCTCATCTAATCAAACTATTTGGGAAAAAGATGAAAAAGGAAATTTTGTAAGAAGTAAATATAATGATATATAACATCCAACAAAGGTCGAAGAAATATGAAATATGATCGATAAAGATAAAATAGTGGATGAACTTTTAGATATGAGAGATGAGTGTACTGGAAAAGGTATTATGTATATCATGATTCCAAATGAAGACCCAAATGATATTAGAATTGCAACACCAAAAAATATATTTTCTCCTAGCGAATTAGATGACTTTATTAGATTCATGCTAGAACACTCTAATTTCTCAGGAAAAATAGAACAAGGATCACAAAATTCTGTATGGGACTTTCTCATTAAAAAAGTTGATAAAAAACAATTCTTTTCTTTTGACTTAATAGATGCTAAAATAGAATTAGTTGGAGTTTCTTTAAAAGATATTATTCAACGAAAACCTTAAATATGTATTATGAAAAAGTCAAAAAGAACAAAAAGTAATGACCTGGCTAAAATCTTAAGAATGATTAGTCGGGATGAAGAACTTGAAAGAAATGACGGTAAATGGGTAGCTATGAACCGTGTATTCAAAGACAAGAAAAAGTACGATAGAAAAAAGATGAAAAAGGACTTAAGGGATGACCTTGGGTCCTTATCTTTTTTACAAAAATTAAAGGGAGAACTTAATCTCCCTTCTTTTTTATTATTTCGAAACCATGAATTCTTTTACCATTTTCTCTATACTGAATAGCTTTGACTTCAAACCACTGATTAATATCTTCGGCTTTGGCTGTTTTATTATTCCCTACCTGATTATAAATATTTTGAATACTAGCCTTTAAAGATATCTTACTAATCCTATCACCTATATTAAATTTTGAATAAATTAGAGAATTAATATTATCCTTATTAGATTGTTCAATGATATTTTTCTGATATTCAGCCTCAATCTTGGCCTTAGTATAACTTCCAGCTTTTATTCTTTCTACTCCTAAGGTTATAATATAGTTCTTATATTCCATTGGGATAGAGTTAATTAATAATTCAAAGCCAGACTCTTCAAGTATATCCTTTTGATCGCAGATAAATTTCATCCTATCCCTAAATGTTTTATACTTATAATTAAAATCATTTAAGATCTTGTCAAATTTATCCTTATTTGTTGATACATTGAAATCTGATAAATTACTAAAGACAGCAAATCTATCCTTATAGTCATACTCTTGAATTTCAAAAGTTCGCATTTCAGATATCATCATAAGATCATTTTTAACCGGTACTGCCATAGATCCCGCGTGATGATTAACGGCTACAAAATCCGTCTTATAGTTTGCATTTTTAGCATCTCTTTCATACTTCTCTACTAAGGCATCTTTATCCTCATCGGGTAATAATGTATAAGCCTTTAGTAGACTCTCTGTTTTTCTAAGTTTAATCTCAAGATAGTTTTTAAACTCTTCTTTACTTTTATCACCTTTATATTTTAAAGTTACATATAAATCAGCACTATTCTTCCATGGGTTTTCTATTAATCTCTGTCTACCTAAAATCTGTGGTAGGTCTAAGGAAATATCTACTGATAAGCAGTCTATATTAGCGTTACTAAAGATATAAGATTTAGCACAGGTACTATAAAAATCAGCACCTAAATATACCGTCCTAGTGCAAAAGGTAAAGGTTTTATGTGGTTCTCCTTTCTTTGGAACTCTACCGATAAATGGTCCATCTGATTTCTTAAGACCAAAGGCTCTCTGAATAGTGGTTTCATTTGTCGGAGTCTTAGCTATAAGAATATTACACTGATCCGGTGTAAGCTTATTTAACTTTATGGCCTTTGCAATATCTTTAACGGAATTGACATAAAACACAGCCTCTTTACTTTCAATCTCTTTAAAATTGCCGTGTTCATCTTTATAGCGATATGTATCATAATTTCCTGTTGTATATTTTAAGATTACTTTAGCAATTTCAGCTTGAATAGTATTTCTCTTACCACAATACTTCACATTAAGATTTGGCTTCATTATCCTTCCAGGCTGTTTAGAATTCCAGTCTAGTTCAAAGTAAGGTAAGTCTTTAAATTCATCTAACATCTCTAGATATTCTTTTATCATTGGAGTTGCACTAACATATACAACTCTATTTAATCCCTGAAGATGACCTACAAATTCTAATTCAGAACTTGACTTGAATTTAGCGTCAGTGAAGATGCTCTGAAATTCATCAATAACTACATAAAACTTCTCTATATCTTCCCCTAATGCTTCTTTAACATGACGAAAAGAATCATACGTTACTAGGATTTTACAAGGTTTTCTTTCCTGAAATGGACTAGGTTGACATGAGTTCCAATAATCTACTACTCCTTGTTTTAATTTCATAATTCTAAGCTTTTTATCTTCCTCAGAAAGTTCTTTAAACCCTAAAGATTTCAAATCTGGCCTAGAACTTGAAAAATCCTTTTCAAAATTAATGCCTCTTTCAACTTCATTTCTCACATAATAAACGTTACCCTTATGTTGATCCTCTTTATTCTCTAAGAGTATCTTACGTGGTGAACATAGTATAATATTCATATTATTTCTAATACAATATTCAGTATACCCGCAACCAGTTAAAACTTTGTTTAGTATGTGAGGAAATTGATAATGTTCAAGAGAGTATTCTTTCCAATTACTGATATATCTTATACCAGTTGGTACTTTAATTGATTTAATTTCCATATTTATTAATTGTTTAAAATTATAGAATAGAACTCTACTATCTTCTTATATTATTTTCTAGTAATTGTTCTATTCCTTCCAAACATAAGGAATTGAGAGTTTCTAAAGAGCAAAATGTCACCATTTTTTGGAAATTATTTTGTATCTACCTTATAAGTCTCATTTTGGTTAAAATTGAATAAAAAATAGTGACACCTATTCTCACAGATCTTACTTCTACCTTATTCCCTCACTCCACTTCGTTCGGTCAATGATAAAGTTTCAGGAGTCTTATTCAATAGCGTAGCTGCCAAAGCGTTAAGCGAAGAGGGTTAAACGAGGGACGGACTTTGTCCCGAGTACCGATGAGTAGCTTTGGAATGCTTCTCTTACATAGAGCCGGGGTGGGAGCGTTAAGTGAAATGAGGAATGAAGTGACGAATGGAACAAGCGAGTGGCGGATGGAATCCGGGCAGGCCGGGATTTCTTTTCTATTATATGTCAGATCCTCTCAAGTCGAAGAAAAAAAAGAAAGAGGATTATGTTTTCCCCTTTCCTTTTTCTTTATTCTTTTTAAGTTGTTCTTTAAACCATGGAAGATATGCCTGTTTAAACACCACCTTACCTGCTACTACGCAGACTTGTCTAATAAACTCTTTCATGCTGTCCCTCCTTCTTTTTCAAGTTCATTTATTAGATTACGAGCAAAGTCATCATTAATCTTAGCCTCTTCTATTTTTTCGAGGGTCAGAATTAACTTCTTTTTTCCTTCTTTACTCATGCCTTTAAACTCTTTAAGGATATCTTGCTTACTAGAGTAATATTTTGCTGACTCTAGTTCTGCATCTCTAAATTCAGGGAATAGGATTAGTTTAAAATTATAAGCAATTGTTTCTCCCAATGTTTCACCTAATGCTCCGGCTGCAAATGCTAAGCCTAAGCTAAATACTTTTACTATAAATGTTCCCATATTTTTTGTTATTTTATTTTCGTGTCCACCTGGGTATTTATCTAAGTATCTGTTTCAACCTTTTGGTATCTTCAGTCTAAGACACACATCTTAGAGACAGATCTTAGAAGGAGAGGAACTAAGCTTTGACTCCTAATTCACTCTCCCAATAGTTTTTATGCTAGTCCTCCTCAAGATTATGTATATCTATATAAAGAGGACTTTCTTTTCTACAGAACATGTACCATGCTCCGCCGATGGCTAATACTATATCGATTGCCATCCAAAATCCTTTCCAGAACTCACTCAAGAGTTCAAAGTAAGATCCGTATGCCGAACATAGGATAATTAATACTCCTACGACATAGCATAAAAATTCTTTTCTACCCATATCTTTTGTTATTTTAATTATTGTCTCTTATTAAAAATTGCCAAAGGTTTCTCTCCTTAGGACTTTTGATACTATAATTATATAAGTCAATTCATTTTTTCAACTCCTATATTCTATATATAATAAGAGGCTGTATTCCAACTCGCTATAGTATCCACATCCCATTACTAGAGATATATGACGATACAGTCATCATGATATCTTGTTCATGGTTCACTTCCGTACGAAAGTTACATGCTTTAATATAACAGACTTAAACTATGTCTAAATCTTTATATTGCGTTGATTATACTCTTCGCATAATCTTTTTTTCTTAAATTTCTGTTAATTTAGGCTATCCCATTTAATATTATTCGTTAAGGGATGCCTTTTTTATGTCAACCTTTAATACGCTGCCGGCCTATAAGTTTACAATAGGCATAACAACTCCTACTTTTCTCTTTCGATAGTAAACCCGACTAGCATTTTTAGATCGCCGGCACGATCCTAAGCTCATCATTCTTAGATTTCCTTATAAAACTTCCCCTAGTCCACCTTCAGTATTGTTTTTATAAGTAAGTATCGTACGTTTCAGATACATGATAAAATAAACTAGAAATCACTCTAATTAGTAATCTCTAGGAATAATCTCGAAACTAACATTTAGGCTTTTATACCTTAGAACTCTACCTACAGAATTCTTATTAATTTCTATTCATATATAAGGGTTTGATACCCTTTTTAGACGGCGTTAACAAAACTCCATACAACAGCTAAATCTAAGTCCATCAGAGTAAAATTCAAGATTATTACTGTGAAATCCAAGAGAATTCCAATAAACTTCTTCTTCTGATCTAAAAAATTTACTCTCTTCCGGATGATTTTTATAAAAAGATTGATAATCATATCCTCCAGGACACCAATTTACAGCCATATTAAAGAATTCTAATGGTGGTTCTACTTCTCCATATTCATCATGGATTACTACCAGTGGACTAGTTAAAAATTCTAGAATAGACTCTTTTGTAAGATCATAATATTTAATAATAGGCTCATCCCCAAATTCAATAAACCTATTAATATTTTTATTTTCCCACCAATTAGGATTCCATAAAAATTTCCAACCTGCACTTCTTTTTCCCAAGTGAATCCTTTTTTTAGTTGGTATTATTGTTGCATAATAATTAGTTCCCATTACATATGTAAGGAACACAACCTTATAAAATAAAAATAGTTAATTTTATCCGTCTAAGGGGATTCCTTATTTTCATTGTGAGGAAAGATAAAATTTTCGTGAAGAGTATAACAATTTATATAGTTTCGTCACTGCTATTGAATCAAGGCTACCTATTCCAGAAATGATGGAACAAAATTCTAGTTATACTAATAGGCAGATAAAATTTTCTCAGCGTATGAAGAAAAATAAATTAAAGGATTGGATTTTATATCCTCTCCTTTTCTTTTTTAAAGTTGCTGCAACCAACTAAGAATTTGCCGAGCCTCAGGTTCATTAGAGTTATCTTCTATAATTTCATTAGTTAATTCATCTAAGAGTTGATCAAGGACTGTAAATCCGAATTGATTTCCAAATAACTTGTGTAGAGTTTTATATTCAGTCTCTGTTATTTCACAGGACTTTTTAATAATCATATAATCCTCAATATTATGTCCATCTTCATCATATTCGTTGGTTCCAAATCCCAGTCCTAGGTCTGATCCATAACCAAGATCTGAGGCTGCTTTAATAATTTTGTTTATAAGGTCTACTTGGTCTTCGTTGAATATTTCAAATCCATAAAAAGTAGCTTCATCAGACCAATTTTCGTCTACTTTTATCAAATAATATTTCATACTCCATCTGGATTTTGTTTAATAAGTTCTTCTAATTGTTCTTTATTTGAATTTTCCCAAGCAGTACCTAATTTAATACCACCTACAAAAGCTCTAGCAACTGCTTCAAATATTTGTGGATAATCTTTATCAATTCCACCAATTTCAAAATTAGAAGATGCTCCAATTTTAAAAGCTTGTTTTACTAGAGAAATAACATCTTCATTTGTTGTTCCAAGATTCTTTACATAAGACTTAGTCAACCAGTCTACATACTCTTCTTTTGTGATTCCCATAAAACTGTTACTTCTGGACTTTCAATAAATCCGCCTCCTTCTAGAACAGTATATCCTTTTAGTTCTAAAATAGCTTTAGCAGCTTTAGAAATAGTTCCTGTCCAATTTACTTTAAATTTACCAAGGAGAGCTTCTTCATTAATCCAATTTTTTATTTGTTGTAATTCTTTCTCTAATTCTTCTTTATTTGCTTGACTGACTTGTCGAGCCTCTTCTGCGCTTAATAATTCTACCATGGCTTTCCTTTTATTTTCCACCTTATAATAAATATTACTATGTATAGAAGTATTAATAGAAATACTGCAAGTCCCATCTCAAAGAAGAAGAGTGAAAAAACCCACCACCAAGACCAGGGAAATATACCAAATAATTTTAGAATTATAAATAGTATAGTAATTCCTGTTGCAAATAATGAAAATCTAATTGTTATTCTCATTTTTAATATAAATTTTAATTTTATTATTTTCTATCATAAAATAATCTATATAGCCTAGACCTTCTATGAGATCATCTTTCATTAGTAATGGACCGCCATAAGGGTCTATTCCAGCTATTGTATTATCATTTTCATAAAGAATTCTTATATACTCCTCTTCCAGAGTATAATGATCCTCATCATAGATAAGGGTATGATCTACCCCTCTCCCATGTAGAAAAAATTCTGACTCTTGTTTTGAGCCAGAGCAATATTTATTTGTTTCCATAACAACTATTTATGTGTTTTACTGCATTGTATGCTTCGGTGAATTCTTCTTTCTTGCCTTAATAGCTCTCTATCTATAAGTTCCGTAAGCTCAGGAGTTTCTTTTGTTTTCCTAATATAATTTAGTATTAATTTAAGGTCAAGAAGATCCTTTGTTCTTTTATTTCTTAGGTCTTTTCCTGTTATTTTGATTTCTTTTGTCATCTTTTATACAAGCTTCTAAGTCTTTCTTACATTCTTCATAGTTTGGAATTGGAAATAAAGATATATCCATCTTAATTCCATTTCTCTGCCAAATCCATTTAAGAGTTGAATAGATTTCGCTTGGATCTGAATCTTTTGTAAGTTTATAGTCTTCTTTCAGCCTGAGCCCTTGTTTATCAAGATACTCTACATCTTTTGTTAGATCTTGGTAAATTTCAGAACCTTCGTCTATGTTTATATAATTTCCTGTATAAGGTAAGTAAGCCCTAAAGGAAGTTCCGTCCCAATAGAAATAGATAATTGTTCCTGGACCAAAATTATAGCAGATAGTATATTCAATTATTGGAATACCCTTTACTATAATAGTATTAAATATTTCATAATCCTTAGGACTAAAGCAGAAATCACATAAATCTGTTTTTATTTTTTTATTAAAACTGTGCTCTTCCCCTTCATATAACAGGTTAATAAGAGTACCACAGATAAGACTAGAATTAACCTTGGTTTTATCCCAGATCTCTGCAGGTAATTTAGTCTTTTCGTCTTCTGTAAGCTCAGCTGCATAATCTAGGAATTTTTCATGAACCAAATTGTTAAATTCAGTCATAGTTAGTCTAGGAGCTGTTATTTCTCTTCTTCCTAACTTTTGATTTTTGTTTATAACAAACTTTTTCATAATAGATTAAATTATTCACATTAGTAAGGAAAAAGAGGGAATTACCCTAAATTAGGTATTCCCTTTGTTAGTTCTTTTAGATTTTTTACAGTTTTATATAATTTTTCAAAAGTAGAATTATCTACCTCATCTAAAATCATATTAGTTGCAGTACTATAGATGTTTGAGTTAAAGATATATAATCTTCTATCCCAACCACTATGAAGATTAAACACCAAAGAACCATCATTTTTCTGTTTTTCGAGTGAAACAAGATCACAGAATACTTTTTGCTTACTCTTAATCTTTTTCACTTTTAAAAAACAGGTTTTGTCTTTTACTTTAAACTTAAAACTTTTACCTTCAATACTTGTCATCTTTTTCGTATCCATCACTTTTTTCAATAATACATACGTTGCTACCTTGTTGGTGAGTAGTGTAAAATTTACTATCTATATCTTTTTGTTTAATTACTCTTCCCTCTTTAATATAGACCCTTGCCCCTTTTGGTGAAAAATCTATAACTCTTCCTATTTTTAGAGAAGTTTTTCCATTTGGATAAACTACAAGGTCTCCAATATCAAGTTTTTTGTTAAGAAGGTCTAAAACTTCATTTTTGCGATTAGTGTTTTTAAGCCGATGTGCAATAGGTTCTGGAAATTCTATAAAATCCATACCTTATATTTTTCAAATTCATCTTCTTCAATAGGTTGGCATTCAAATTCTTTGCCATTATATCCAGAACATGACATTAATTTTTCATCATTATTAAAATGAACCAGCCCATCATGTTCTTTGTCAAAACGTATACTTCGCTCTTTATGAACGACTATGTTTTCACAACTAGCATTATCAGGAGTTTCTATTTTAGTAGTTTTGATAAATATCATAACATCTCCGCTGACAGTATCAGCTTTAAAATACTTTCCGATATAATCTTTTGTCTTTTCTAAGAATAGTTTTATTAATTCTTGAAAAGCTAAGTTTACTTGATTCTGAAGTGTTTTAAGTTCAGTTATATTATCTTTCTCATAGTAAGAGAGATAATGTTTAATATTACTTAACTTATCTATTTCTAAGTTTTTAAGTGTCATCATATCTAAGGAAAATAAGGGGACTTTTAATCCCCAATATTTACCCAAGTTACATAGTGAGGGAAGTATTTCTCATTACGTTCCTTTAAGTCTTTTTTATAATCTTCTTCATTCAAGTAACAAATAAGTTTCATCTCATCCTTTTTCCAAAATTGCCACCACTTTCTCCTGCAAATTACAGTAAGAACTAATAATTTCTTTTGATTTTTTGGAATATCTTCATCTTTACTAATTCCATAAATCTCAAGTTTTTGACTTAAGATAACATCTCGTTCTTCTGCCCATTTAGCATATTTATGTCGATTAATGAAGATTATAGGTTTTTTATTACTTGGGACTGTACGATTATAACAAAGCTGCTGTGCTAGAATACAGTAATGTTCTTCCTCTTCTTTTATTCTAGCATCATCTTCCCAACCATCAAGATGCCCTTCTCTCTTAAACCGGTCTTTAATGTCCTGTACTAATGATTCTGCTTTCTGTTTTTCAGTAAATCCTGTACAATCTATCCATTCTCCATTAAAGAGAACCTCTATATTATAAAATTTTCTAATCATAACATTTATAAGGAATTCTCGATAAACCTATATCTTATCAAGTAATCAGGGATTTGTGGTCTTGTTTTATATTCCCACCATTCAGATCCATCATACTCCCCTCGTTCAGCCCAATCTCCATTTTTAAACCAGATTAGACCATATAACTCTTGACCTCCGTAACCGTTGTCATATTCAATCTCTCTTAATGTTTCTAAGATTTTATCTAATTCTTCTTTTGAATAATTTTGTTGAAGTCTTATTTCTTTTTTCCCGCAAACATTAATTTCCAGACATTCAATATAACTAAAATCGTTCTTTAAAAACGCTGATAATTCATTATATGCATTTATCATATTATAAAAAATAACCTAGAGCCTTTACCCTGGGATTTTAATATCTTAATCAAAGTAAGCATTATATGCATTGTAATTTGTATACAATGAAGGTTTAGATGCAGGATTAAGTACCTGATAAAACCAAATTTCCTCATCATACTTGGTTACAATGATATTCTTTCGAGTATCAATCTGAACAATCTCTTCCTCATTAAATTCATCACCAACTTTAAGAGATTTAATCTTAGAGTCTGATTTAATATAAGAATATGACATGCTATTGAAATCTCTATGACGAATATTTTGCCATTCCTGAAGCTTTTTCTGCTCCTCTTCAGTAGGATTCTCACAATCCTTTACAATAGGACGAGGCGTAGGATTGTCATATTCTTTCGACTGCTTAGCAAATAGAGAGATAAGATTTCCTTTATTCTTTTTCATATTCTTCATATCACATTCTTCTAGATAGCCACGTATACAACGGTAATCATAGGAGTTAGTAGATACATTGAAGAAATTCTTTGCTTTTTTAAACTGGTCAATACCATGGATATTAACTTCACTAACGATAGCCTTTAGAATATCAATTGTTGAAATCTTAAGAGTATCAATGTACTCTACTAAGTCGTTAGTACAAGACTTATCATTCAGGTTATCTTCCAAGTACTCTTTTACAGTAGAAAGCTCAAGATTTCCAAATTCTTTGATGTATCGAATGCGACTTGGACGATCAAGAAGATTTTCATTAACAGATAGGCTGTTCGTAGTGAGAAGGAATACCTTACGATATCCAATATTATAAACACCATCCATAATCTGAAGGACAGTAGAATCCTTTTCACTAAAATTCTTCTCAAATTCATCAAAGAAGAGCGTACAATCAAAGTTAAAGCCAGATAAATACTCAATCATGCTTTGATTCATTTCACCCATATCTTTTACAATGATAATAGGTAATCCTAGGAGATTTGCTAGAACTTTACTTGATACAGTTTTACCTGCACCACGTACTCCGTTCATCATAATACCAAGATTTCCAGTAGTTTCCTGGAAGGTCTTATATACATACTGCACAAATGAAGTTTGCAAACCATAAATCTTATAGTCAAATACAAACTTATCTGCATAGCGCTGTAAATACCATCCTCTACCCATTGCTTCAAAGCAAATATTGTAGATACCTACAGGAAGTTTATCAACGTTACTAAAATCTCCTTCTACTCTCTGAAAATCATTACCACGCTTCAACCAAGATACTTTTGTCATAATTTTTCTACTTATTTTAATTTAAAAAATTGTTATCATGTTTAAGGAATTACCACCTTATAAATAGACGAAATTCCTTACTTATGAATTAAAATAAAAAGTTATGATGTTTAGTATTTTAGACACAGATTTGTATAAAGCAAGTACAAGTTTTGCATATTGGAAATTATATCCATTAGCAGAAGGTACATTTAAGTTTAATGATCGCAATGGTGAAGAGTATGATGAGGAATTTGTAGATCAACTCAAGCTAGAGTTTGCGAAGTTAAGTACTCTTAGACTGAGAGATGAAGAATTTAATTGGGCAGTAAAGACCATTACGTACATAGATCAACCGTATTGGGAATGGTTGAAGACTTTTAAGTTTGAACCATCACTGATTAATGTCTGGTTAGATGAAAATAAACATCTTCAAATTGAAGTTACAGACAAACTATATAAAGTGACTTGGTATGAAATTCCAATCCTAGCAACTGTTAGTGAATTAAGAAATAGATATCGAGGTTATACAGCATATTATGAAACCATGATTGATATTTTAGATAAAAAGATAGATTTTTCTAATGCATTTAATCTTAAGTTTTCAGAATTCGGTACACGTCGCAGATATAGTGCTATGTCTTTTGAAAGAATTGTAACTCATCTTAAAAAGCGATGTCCAGTTAATTGTGTAGGTACCTCTAACATGTATTTTGCAATGAAATTAAAAATGACTCCTGTGGGTACGCATCCTCATGAGTGGATACAATTTCATGCAGCAGTATTTGGATATAAGAGAGCTAATTACCTAATGTTAGAGGATTGGATAAAAATTTATCAAGGAAATCTTGGAACTGCATTAGTAGATACATTTACTACTAAGTCTTTTCTAAGAACTCTTACTAGACAACAAGCACTACTGCTTCAAGGATATCGTATCGATTCTGGTGATAATTTCGCTCTTGGAAATGCAATTATTGAAAGACTTCGTGAGTTTGGGATAGATCCAAAAACAAAACTTCTGGTATTTAGCAATGCCTTAGATTTCCCAAAGTATAAAGAAATTGTTGACTATTTTGGGAATCGGATACAAGTTAGTGCTGGTATTGGAACTAATATTACATGTGATCCAGGAATCGAAGGATATAAGCCGGCAAATATCGTAATGAAGTTGAGCCGATGTAGAATTAGTAATAAAGATCCTTGGGAAAAATGTATAAAGATATCTGATGATATTGGTAAACATATTGGAGATAAAAAAGAGTTTGATATAGCAAAATATGAATTACATTTAGATTAATTATGGATAATGAGAAACAAGCTAGTGGTGGCATTGGTTTTTGTGGACTTTTAACCATCGCATTTATAGTATTAAAACTATGTAATGTAATAACATGGTCTTGGTGGTGGGTTCTTAGTCCTTTATGGATTCCTATTGCCCTGGTAATATTAATATTGGCAATACTTTTAGCTATACTTTTGATTAAACAAGCATTTATCTAAAGACTTTGAGGAGGTGAGTAAAATGCTCTTCTCCTCTTTTATTTTCCTTATTTTTGAATGAACTTAAAATATAACTTGATATGGATGAGAGTATAATTCAAAGAATTCGTTTTGCTAAGGCCAAAATTCGAAATATCCCCTACTATTGGGCGTATGATGAATCCCTTGGTGAAGAAAGATCAAGAAAACAGTATATGCATGTCTTAAGAAGTTTTAGAAGACAACTTGAGTTATTAATACCAATGATTGATTCAAAAACGAATATAGGAGATATAAAATTATTCAAAGAAATAGTTAATTTAATATCTCCAAAGATAAAAACTAATGAGTGTGGAGACACAATAGCAAAATTTCCTAAAAATGTCCAGTAGTAAAAAAAAGAAAGAGCGTCAACGTCTGAGATATGAAAAGAATGTTCAAAAAGAGACAGAACATAAAAAACATGCTTGGGATAATGGTAAGCTAATTGAGGAAAATCATAACCAAGGGCCATATAGTGAAAATTATACAATAGCTCTCAGTCAAAGATTAGTTCAATATATTAGTCAAGAAAGAGAACGAGCGCTACAAACAGAAACTCCAGCTCAGGAGTATGTTAGAGGATTTAGAAAATATAAAATAAAAATTCAAGATCTTATTTTACATTGGAATCCATTAATTCCAAGAGGGATTGAATATAATTTTCTAAAAACTCTTCTTGAAGTTTATTGGGATGAGGTTCTAGCAAATCAAAATGATGCGGCATTGTTATCAGTTTTATAAAAATACTTGGAGACGAGATAGAAATATTAATAAAATTCAAGATGCAATAAAACATCCTGAAGTTATTACTAATACTAATCGAGCTATAATTTTATTCGATATTATTAATAACCAAGGACAAAAATGGGCAAATGAAATAAAAATTAATACTCCAATATCAGATAATGATCCAGAGATTATTTATAAAGAGATAGTAGGCAGACTTCGACTTTCTGGTTTTAAATCTACTTTTAATATAGTATGCGTAGTTGGAAACATGACAGGTTAGTATATTGTATTACAAAAAATAGATTTAATAAAATAGAAAAAAAGAGATGTATTTTGGGGACTGATGATGTTTCTATATCTGCAACTTATGTAGATACAATGGAAACTAGTTCAGAAAAAATTCTAGAAACTCTTTTAAATCAATTACCACAAGGAATGTCTCTTAAAAAGATATTATATGATTAGATCACTCATTAAACCAAGAAAAGAAAGAATCGATGAGAGATCAACTTATCTTAAGATTCTTCCAGAATTTCTATCTATAGTATTTTTATTTACAAAATTATTTGAATTACTAACAAATAATAGAAGAGATACTAGTAGTGAAGATTATAAAATCATAAAACATTATAAATCTTTACTTGACGATAGAACAATTTGCTGGATTGAGGTTCCATATGTTTATATAGATATTAGAGGAAAAGAACATTATACGTCATGTACAATGCAAAAAAATAGTTTTACTACTATAAAAAAGTTTAGAGAAAATATTGTAGATTATTGTAAGAAAAATAAATACATATTCAAAGGATTTAGATATGATAAACGATAATGTACTGATTAAGTATGAAAGAGCTAGGGGTCATAGAACTGACTGGCCAGATATTGTAATTGCTATGAAGGATAGAATAAAAGAAATGAAACTTGGATTTCCCGGAATTGGCAATGATCATATGACATTAGTTCCATATAATACAATAGAACAGGGAGAAATATTTATCTATGATCTATATGTTGAATCAATGACTAGAGGAGATGAAGCACCTCTTATGTTAAAAGCACTTGGAAATAATCAATTTTATATCATGGGAATTGGTTGTGGCGTAGATAGTATTAGAGATCCAGATCGAATTAAGTTTAGATATGGAAATACAATATGGCTTCCAGGAATAAATCCAGATTTCTTAGTATTTAGAGTAGATGTTAGACCAACACTCAATGGAGGACCAGGATATTACTACTTCTTCAAGTCCTATAGAGACTTTAGAATATGATCTTATTTCTGGGGAAGTATTTAAATTTTGTGTAGATACATGGAATCTTCCCAGTCATTTTATAGACAGAGATAATTTTCTTGAAATGACATTTAAACCAGAATTATACGTATGGTATAGGATCACTGTATGGCTTGAAAATAATGACCAAAGATGTCATTTTAGATTTGAAAAGAGTTCTAGATGGGTAGAATTCACACCTGAGGTTGGATCTAATCTAATGGAAATTTTTAAGAAATATTTTAAGTATTTTTATGGGTGAATATGAATTTATAAAAAGATACTATGGTACTAAGCAAGAAACAAATAGCTCCATTGATGATATTATAGATATTCTAAATGAATCTTTCAAAGAGCTTCCTAAAAGAGTAATCACTCAAAGAGATAATCTAGTGGAAATAGTATATGGACAGGATTTATTTTTATCAATTTCAGCAGTAAGAGATAGTATCCAGGTAAAATGGAATTATCTTAATGATGTTGCTAATCGAATTGATGTAATAATCGAACTTAATCCAAGTGCTAATTTCGATAAAAAGATGGGATTGATAATTCAATTATTATCAGATTGCTTATGAAAACTAGTTATAAGATCAAGATCACCTCAAAGAAAACGTTATTATTAATTTGGGCAATAGATGAAATTCTTTTAGAATGGGGCAAGCCAGATTACTATGACACTGGATTACTGGAAAATTTTGAATTTATTTATAAATTACCTAACCTTAAGATAACCGGATATTTTGATTCAGGGGATGAAGGGATAACAGTAGAATTATTTGATTCTGTAACTTCATTATATATAGATCATGTTTTGCTTAACTTAGGTAGTACTGAATCTCAGATTAGAGAAGAATTAAAAGAGTTTTTAATTAGGAATTTGGAAGAATTAGGCTAAAAATAAGCCTTTTCTTTTACAAAATGCGCTAATTAAGAGCTCAATTCTTTATACATGGAAGTAACTAAATTTTAATTTAAATAAAATATATGATAATAGCAATTGGAAATAAAATTTTGACTCAAGTTAAAAAGAACACTGAGCCTGTAGAGAAGGTCGGTGTATTTGTTGTACCTAATACTAATGATGTTTATGATACTGTAAATGTTATTAGTGTCGGTGAAGAAATCAAAGCTAATATTAAAGCTGGAGATACTTTATTGATTTATAAAAATTCAGGTACAGACTTTGAAATTGATGGAGAAAAATATAGAACTATTTCAATTACAGATATTTTAGCAAAGAAAGATTAAAATGGAAGGAAAAATTATTAAACAAGGAACTTCTGCACAAGAAGCTATTATAGAGGGTGTAGTTAAAACAGTTGATGCTATCAAGACGACAATTGGACCTGCTGGTAAGGGTGTTGCTTTGATTAATATGGGATTCCCTGAGATTACAAGAGATGGAGCAACAGTTGCTAAGTCTATTCAATTCTCAGACCCTGCACAAAATATCGGTGCACAAATGGTAAAAAAAGCAGCAACACTTACAGAAGAGCAAGCAGGCGACGGAACCAGTTCAACAAGCCTTCTTATTAAAGAACTATGTTTGAAAGGCCGAAAAGCTGTTCAGACTGGATCTAATGTTAATGAGGTAAAATCTGGTATGTTAAAAGCAGGAAAGTGGATGGATGAATTTATTAAAAAGTCTTCTACTCCAATTAATGGTGACTTTGATCTAATTGGTAAAGTAGCTACTATTTCTGCTAACAACGACCCAGAGGTAGGTGCCCTGGTTGTTCAGGGAATGAAGCAGGTTGGAATTGATGGACTTCTTACTGCAGATGCTGCATCTGGACTTGATACCGTAATTGATATTACAACAGGTATGAAGCTAGACCGAGGTTGGAGTTCTCCTCAATATATTACTGATCCTACAACAGGTGAATGTGTAATGGAGAATCCTTATGTCCTCGTAGTAAGTGAAAAGATTTCATCAGTGAATCAAATAGCACCTCTTATGCAATCTCTTATGAATGAAGGAAATGGACGTCCAATGCTTATCCTTTGTGATAGTATTGATGATAATGTAAACACTGTACTCATTCTTAATGTATTGCGTGGAGCTTTACGCTGCTGTGTCGTACAAGGTGTTGATTTTGGTGATAATCGCAAAAATCTTATGAATGATGTAGCAGTTGCAACTGGAGCTACATATATTTGTGCTGAGAATGGTATTGCAATGGCAGACGCTACTCTTGCAAATCTAGGAGGTGCTAATAAGGTAGTTGTTTCTAGAGACTCTTGTATTATCTATGAAGGTCAGGGTGATCCTCAAGAGCTACAAAATCTAGCTTCTAATCTTAAAGCACGAATGTCAGATCCTAAAAATAGTGATTATGATAAGTCTAAATTTGAAAAGCGACTTGCCAACCTAACTGGAGGTATTGCTATTATAAAAGCTGGTGGAGCAACTGAGGCTGAGAAGATGAATCGAAAGGCAACTATTGAGGATTCTATTTTAGCTGCAAAAAGTGCTATTGCCGAAGGATTTGTTCCTGGCGGTGGTTATGTATACTTTAAAGGTGCTCAAACAGTAGAACGAGATAAAACCTTCTGGAAGAACTTAAAGGGTGATGAAATAGAAGGAGCACGTATCGTTTTCTCCAGTCTTCCTATCGTAATGAGGACGATTGCTGAAAATAGTGGTACTTCAGGTGATGTTATTCTTGAAAGCATTAGGCATAAAAAAGATAATGTGGGCTATAATGCAAAAAAGAAACATTTTGCCAACCTTCTAGATGATGGTATTCTAGATAGTGCTAAAGTTATTCGTGTTGCATTGGAAAATAGTATTTCTACTGCATCTATGATCCTACTAACAGACTGCATTATTATGGATGAACCAGAAAACAAGATTAAAGAGGAATAATAAATATTACTCTACTAGATGTGGGTGTTTTTGCTTGTGAAAGTAGAGGCACCTTTTTATTTTTAGTAAATATGGTAAAAGGATATATAGTATATACTAAAAACGGTTCATTATTGTCGTTCATTGAGTATATTGTAATTTGGTTAGAAGGATCAACTCGATTTATAGATGACTATAATGATTTAGTCAAGTTAGAGAAAAAATTTATAGGAAACAATATAGATAACTTTATTTCTACTATTCCTAATGAATTAAGTAAGTATTCATTGGGCGAGAAAAAAGATGGTTATATTTCAATTCAGGTTAATGCACCGGTTAAAAGGTTAACTAATGAGAAGATGAATGAGATTCTTCATAACTTAGTTCCGAAAGGCAGATTTCCTATATCATATAAAGATAATTGTAGATACTATGAAATTACATGCGAAGGACTTATGCATGATGTGAATGGATTGGGACCTGATGAAAAATATAGAGATATTTATTTTCCAGATTTAAATTTAGATTTAAAAGAAGTCATAGATATTATAAAATTTAATAAAGAGGGATTTATAACACGTACTGATATTCTTCTATATATCTTATATCTCTTAAATGAATAAAACGCGTAATATGAACTTTTATAGCCTTATACGTGAATGAAAATAAAACTAATAAAAGAAAGCTTATGAAACATAACGATAACAATGATCCTGATCTCCCTGAAAATGAAGAGTTCGAATTTGAACCTGATGAGGAGGGTTGGGATATAGATGATGATAATTATGAAGAGGAAAAGAATAGATGTCCTTATTCTGATATCATGATGTCTGCTATCCTATGTCCTAAGCCATTTGGAATGATTTGGCCTGAAGAAATGATGATCAAACTTCTAAAGAAAAAAGGATATAAGATTCTAACTAGACATGACGGAGAGTTAGAAAAAGATTATAAAGTAGCTGTTAAACCCGGTGATCCTGTTATTAGCGGGAATGGTTATAGTAATCTACAAAATAAATTTGGAGAAGAAGTACAGAATATTATTATGAACTGGCTTTTAAAGATTAGTGAAAATAAATAAATTACCATGGAAGAAAAAGAACTCGTACAAAAGTGGAGTAAATTAATTGAAGCTTGTAAGAAATATTATGTAGACTCTCTTCCAACGGGAATGCTTGATTCAGAGTATGATGAACTAGAAAAACTTGCTCTGGAAGATGGCTTTTCTGCAAGAGACTATGTATTTAAGACTTATATTACTGGAACTAGAGTAAAAAACTACTACATCACTAAATTTCCAAAGAAAAAAGCTGAGGGAAAAATGATTGATTCAATGGCAGAAGTTGAAAAATCAATTGGAAAGAAACTTTATTGGGTTCCTAAGTATGATGGATCTAGTATAGCAATATATTTTGATCCGATGACAGGAAAAGTAAAAAATATTAATACAGTAGGAAATCTTAATACTACTGATTATGGAATTAGTCAAATGGGAAAACTTATTGATTTTATTCCTAAGAATATTCCAACTGGTGTAGTTGCTATTCAATGTGAGGCTATTATTGATCTTAGTAAGATGACAGAGAATCCAGAAAGAGCTAGACAAGCTGTAAATGGACTTATTAATAGCCGATACTTGGATGATAAAGTTAATCAATTGTTAACTCTAGTTTGTTATCGATATTATATTGATGACACTGTTAGTCCTGCTGCTAAAATAAATACTCTTGTTGACTATAGAGATATGGTTACTAAAGGTTTTAGTCAGGTTAGGTCACAGTTAGATGGACATTATATGTTTACCCCTGCTCAAGTTTGGACTTTAGACGAATTAAAAACATTGCCTGAAAATTTTACAGAGAGTGATAGAATTCAAACAAATTCAGTCCTTACTCTGATTGATGGTTGGGTAGCATATGATGAACATGGTGTCTGCCTCGGTGCAATTAAATTCCCTGGTGCTGGAAGTGGTGATGCGAAAATTACTACAACTGTTAAAAGTATTCAGTGGAATGATCAAGTATCGAAAGGAAAAGATTCATGGTCAGCAAATGTAATCATAGATCCAGTAACAATTAAAGGCGTCAAAATTAAAAAACCTAGTGCGGGATCCGTTTCAAAACTAATAACAAAGAATATTACTCCCGGTGCTGAAGTTGGAATTATTCTAGCAAATAGTACTATCCCGATGGTAGGTGATGTATATAAGCCAGGTAACGGAGATTATCAATGGCCTAAATGTAGTTGCGGCTATCAATTAGGAAGTAGTGATGTATATGGATCTCTTCTTAAGTGTGGAAATCCTATGTGTACAGAGCGCATTGGACGAATGACAGCTTATATACAAAGCCTAAGTGATATTCATAAAGACATTGATTTAAACAAACTATTAGTTATTGATCGATTTAAGTGGGAAAATACTACAATTAATACTGATCAATTGTTGACTTTTGTAGAATGTGGAAATGAACAGGGTTATCATGACCTTTTAGCATCTTACTTAACAACAGATCTTCAAAAAAGAAATCTAGAATTAGTATGGAAGGCTAGTTTCCTAGTACTCAAAAGTTTCTATGAAAATGGAAAAACAGCATCTAATTAAAAATGAAAAAAGTACTGACTTTACTGATTTAACTAGAATGACTTATCATACCATTAAGGCTATTTTTAGTTATAGAGCTAGAATAACTCAAATAATAGAAATGCTAAGAGTATCTTTTGGTATTGATGAGTTTCAAATATATGATCCGCGTCTAATGAGAAATGGTGAATTTAATTCATACCTTCTCGATTTTCAACAGGACTTCATGGCAGGTAAGGATGTTGATTTTACAGAACTATACGAAGCAATCATCAAGGCAGGAGATTTCTTAAGTAGTGAAAGACGATTATTTGAACTAGGAAATGTAGAGGAAAGACTTTGGGGAATTCTGTTAGCTATAACAGATCAAGAAAATGTACATAACATTTAATAAATAAAATGATTGAAGTAAATTTATATCTTATTCCGACGACAGACGCAAATGCTACAGTAGGTCGTCTTGTTGCTCGTAGTCGTTATGACAAAGAGGCTATGGGCGTAAGTATTATGAATTTTGTTAAAGGATTCTTGAAGAATAATGTTTCAGAGTTTGAGAGCTCACTTAAGAATCCTGAGTTAATTAATCTTATTAACAATGATACTGAACTAACTGTTCGTGATTTAGCTTGTATCAATTATTATCTCCAACGCGCTGGTTTTACTGTTCAAATTCAGAATGTAACTGATGATGAGGAGAATGCAAATCAGATTGGTGATGATCAAGTAGAATGGAATGTAATTGATTACAACTTTATGCAGAATGATTATCCTACTGCAATCAAGATTATTCCTGATGAGGGCATGGATATTCCATCAGTTCTTAAGAAAATTGTTGATCAGGCAGGTTTATTTGATGTAACTAAGTTTAATGGTGTTAAGAATCCTTTTACAGTACTCTTAGCTAACCTTGAACGAGTTAAACAAATTAACGGATCAGTTTCTAGTTCACTTACAACCCGAATTTATGCCCTCCTAGATCAAATGGGTATTAAAATCTTTTGTGCAACTAACGCAGATTAATAATGACAACACTACAAAACGACTTATTAGAGATCTATAACTCCCTAGTAATATTTAGTGAAAAGACGTTAGATCCTAAATTTCCATGTCCTATTGTAGTATCTTTTATTGAAAATGATAATCAATTATCTTTTGAACAAGGATCAAATTCTATACGGTTAAGTCTTCCTTTATACTATTGTTTAGCATTGGAAGATCTAAAGAAACCAACATACCTCCTTCCAGAAGATTATGATTATTTAATGTCTACACTCCAATCTCTCATAGGTTCTGGTGAGTTAATAAAAGATAGAACTTGCTTAAGCCCTGAGAATTGGGGATTTGATATATATGGAGTTGATCTGAGACAGTTTAAGAAAGGACCAAATATCCTTGGAAGTATTAGATTTATCTCAGGAACTTCTTGGATTTTTAGGATAATGACAAAATTTAAATATAGAAAATGCTTGAACTAAATTTTAAAAATGAATCACCAAATCCAGCTCCATCATATGCCGATCCTGGATCAAGTGGGATGGATATACGTGCTTGGTTAGGACAACCTAGTATCACTCTTATGCCTGGGGAAAGGGTATTAATTCATACAGGAATTTATGCCGATATACCACAGGACTACGAACTACAAGTTAGAAGTAGAAGTGGACTTACTTATAAGAGGGGATTAGTAGTTGCAAATGGAATTGGAACCATCGACTCATCATATAAAGACGAAATTGGAGTAATTCTTCACAATATCAGTCAAGAAGTACAGACCGTAGAGGAGGGTGAAAGAGTTGCTCAATTAGTATTGATTAAAGTTGAAAAAGCTCAAATTAATACAGTTGATGAAATTAACAGAGACGGTGATAGAGGTGGTGGATTTGGTCATACAGGAACAAAATAATAATAATAATATATGAAGGCTAAAAAGAAGAAAGAGAAAGTTGTTGAAGAGAAAGTAGAACAAGTGTTGGGTAATAATAATAGTAATTATGATATTAGTCCGGCAGAAACAAGAAAATGGCAAATAGTTAATGGAGCATGGCAGAATGTAGATGAAGTTGCATCAGCCCTTTGGGGAAGTATTCATGGCTCTTTACTAGAGTATTCTGGACCATTCTTTGCGTATAAAAGTACAAAGAGTAATACAGAATTAGTACAACTAGTGGTAGTTATGAATTTTGATAGAAATTCTGGTTTGGTTATTCCTGACAATTTTGGAGTTGGAATGATTACTTCTGGTTTTTCGATGCTACTGCCACACGTGCCAATGCGATATCTAGAAACTAGTTTGCATAATGACTTAGTTAAGTATAAAGTTGAAACGAATATTATAGATATTTACGAACAATTAATTTTGGAGTATAAAAAAATTTATGGCGAAAAAGAAAATTAATACAGAATTTATATTATCAGTAGATATTGGTTTTAGTAATGTAAAATATTGTTATTATTCAGAGGATGGAGTTCTTCAGTTTGATAAATATATATCAGCAATTGCAAAAATTCCAGATCCTCTTACACTAGATAATGATAGTTTATTCCAACTTGGTTTGGATTATTACCTAATATCTACTCCTGCTCTTAAAGTAGATAGAAACCTACTTCTTCCTATGGAAACCTTTGAAAATCTAATGGAAGTTTATCCTATTCATGTCTCATACCTTCTTAACAAATTTAATAAAGAAGGAAGAAATGTAAATAGAATGGTTTTGGGTCTAAGCCTTGCTTTTAAGGATAGAGCAGATGAATTATTGGATCACTTATATAATACTCTCTGTATTGAACCATCCACTAACTTCTTTTCTATACTTCCACAAGGATTGAGTGCTAAGATTGCATATTCAGAAGTCGGAAGTAATATAAAAGAAATTGCAAAAAGAAATGAAACTAAGATGGAATCATTTGGAATCGTCGATGGTGGATTTAATAGTGTTGATGTAGCTATTTGTATTGGTCAAAATGCTGCCGCTGCCGCTGTTGGTCTTGCTAATACTGGCGTAATTAATATTGCATTTAATCTCAAAGATTATTTGTATAAACAATATGGATTAGTTGTGTCAGTTAAAGAAGCTCAAACTATTATTGATTCTGAAGATAAAGTCCTGGTTCGTCGTGGCAGAGTAATAGATCTATCAGAAGAGGTAGATAAGTTCTCTAAGAAATATCTAGTTGATGTACTTAATCTTATTGAAGAAAGATTTGGTAATTACCTCGATAATCTAGATGGAATTTTATTCTGTGGTGGAATAGCATATTATATTAATCGATATAAAGAAAGTATTAGAACAGAGATTGAAAAACATTTTCCCATGAGTTTTATTCATACTCCGGAAATACTAAGTGAATACTATAATTGCTATTCGTATATGAAAATAGCTGAAAAAATGATTCAGCAATAAAATAAACAAAAGTATAATTAGATGATTAAACTCTAGTTATACTTTCTTTTAATTATATTACATGGAATCAAAAACAATAAAAGGCCAGGCTTGGATACAAGGAGATAGTCTGGTACAGCAGCAAATACTTTTACTTTCAAATGGTTCCGTATGTGAGAACGTAGTGTCTCTTATTGATAATATATGGGATAATCTATTAGGAAATGATGATAGTTATCCTATAAAAACAAATGGAAAGGGGTATTTTTATTGGGAATATACAATGAATGATACTGTGGATGATAGTATTGAAACTACTATTAATTTTGAATGTCCACGACCTAAAGAAGATCTATTTAAAGAGCCATATGATCCAACTACGGGAAAAACAGATTGGGCAAAGTATTGGTTAACTAAATTAAAAACTACAGTTGAGAATTCAAAAGCATATAATATTCAAAAAACTGAGTATACTCTCCCAGGAACACAAAGAATGAACTTTACAACTGGATTACCTGAGGAGCTTGATGAAGTAAACATTAAGATAAATGATATTGGTGATATTACCAATCTTCTTTCAATGTTTTGATAAATATTCAGAACCCTAGTACAACTATCGTATTGGGGTTCTACTTTTCTTCAAAGCCTTATTAATGTGATGATGAGAAAAGAACAAAAAGAAAAATTAATGTATTGGTTAGCAAAAAAAGCATTGGAAAATAATATTCCATCTAAGGTACTTAACCAATTTAATAGTGCGATAATTAAAGTATGAAAGATTATTATAAAATACTTGGAGTTGAGAAAACAGCAACTGAGGATGAAATTAAAAAAGCCTACCGAAAAATAGCAATAAAATATCACCCAGATCGAAATCCAGGAAATAAAGAAGCTGAAGAAAAATTTAAAGAAGCCGCCGAAGCATATGATGTCTTACACGATCCTGAAAAAAGAAAGAAATACGACAATGGAGGAATGGATGAAAGTATGTTTTCAGGAGGTTCTAGCGGATATGGATTTAATATGGATGATATTTTCTCCAATTTTGGTGATATTTTTGGAGGTATGGGTGGATTTCATTTTAGAGGAAATGGAGGACGTGTTAATAGAGGGTCAAACCTTAGAATACGTGTAAAAGTTACCCTAAATGAAATTTATTCCGGAATAACTAAAAAATTTAATATTAAACGATTAGTACAATGTCATCAATGCAATGGAACCGGTGGTACTAATAGTATGACTTGCCCAAACTGTAAAGGAACTGGACAGAAAATTAGTATAAGTAATGGCCCACTGGGAATAATGAAATCCTTTACTACCTGTGATAAATGTGGTGGTACTGGAACTATCTTTAAAAATCCTTGTTCATGCTGTAATGGATCTGGATTGGAAAGAAAAGAAGATACAGTTGATATCCAAATTCCTGCAGGCGTGGAGGATGGAACAGTTTTAGTAGTTCAAGGTAAAGGTAATTTTGGACAAAGAGGAGGAGCTCCTGGAGACCTTCAAATATTTGTTGAAGAGATTCCTGATACTAGATTTCAAAGAGTTGGACAAGACCTACTTAAGAGTATAACAGTGGATGTTCCTACTGCTATTTTAGGAGGAGAAAAAGAAATAGAAACACTTTCTGGAAAAGTAAATCTTAGTATTAAAGCAGGAACGCAGCCAGGAACAACACTAAGATTAAAAGGAAAAGGATTACCACCTTATGGAAATTTAATAATTAAAATTGATGTAAAAATACCAACTGACCTAAGTGAAGAACAAAAAGAGCATGTACGTGCCCTGAAAGAGAAGGATTAGCGTCCTTTTTCTTTTTATAACCTTATACTTGTATGATAAAAGAAAATAAATGGATTAATGGAGCAATACCTGCTCTCTTCATTCACTCCTGTATTGGAAGTGTTTATTGTTGGTCTCTATTAAAAGGGGACATATCACAGGCTATTGGATGTTCTGTTGGAAGTATAGAATTCGCTTTTTCATTAGCAATTTTCTTCCTTGGAATGTCAGCAGCTTTTGGTGGACGATTTGTAGAAAGGAATGTAAAGAAAGCTTCACTTCTAAGTACCTTCTGTTTTATTACAGGCCTACTTGGAACTATCTTAGCAATACAATTAGGAAGTATTCCTTTGTTATTCCTATTCTATGGTGCAATTATGGGTATAGGTCTTGGAATAGGATACCTCAGCCCTGTAAAAACCCTAATGCTCTGGTTTAAAGAACATAAAGGATTGGCTACCGGAATAGCAATTTCTGGCTTTGGCCTAAGTAAAGTCCTATTCTCACCACTAATTGAATGGTGTAATCAGGCGCATGGAGTACAAATGACATTACTCTTAATGGCTGGAATTTCTGCTATTTTCATGAGTATAGCAACTTGGGTAATAAAGAAACCTAATGGATGGGTAGAAAAACAAAGTCCATTCTCATTAAAAGAATCATGGCACATTATAACAAACTCTACCTACCTACGAATCTGGTTTATCTTTTACCTAAATATTACTTGTGGTCTAGCATTAATCAGCTTTGAGAAAACACTGGCACTTGGAGTTGGTATTACGTGGATTGCAATACTATCATCCCTTACAGCAGCATTCAATACATTAGGACGATTCGGATATAGTACCTGTTCAGATTACTTACACAGGAAAATTTGGATATATGTAATTATATTCCTAACATCACTGCTAGTTTGTATTGGAGGAACATCATTATCAATAATAGGTACAGTATTGCTCTTGTGCATCGTAAACTTAGGCTATGGGGGAGGATTCAGTACATTGCCAACTCTCTTGCAATCTAGGTTTGGTATGGAAAAAATCAGTACTATTCATGGATTTGCATTATCTGCTTGGGCTTGGGCTGGACTTAGTGGAAATCAACTCTCATCATTCGTTCTAGAGAGATGGGATACTACAATATTACTGTGTATCTTAAGCGGATTGTATGGATTAGCCCTTATTACTAGTATGTCATTGTTAAAAAAGTAAAATAAGAGAAAGAGAAGATTTATTCTTCTCCATCTCTTTTTATTTCTTCCTCACTATCTCAAAACCAGGAATTTGTTTGTCTAGTATGTGTGGAAAATAGCACAAATTTTGGGTTTTTACTAATATAAGTGTTAGAAAATATTATATTTTTAAAACAAGTATCTGAGAAAATACTTTAAAATTTCCCACAATTTAATTTTCGCCGAAGCAAAAAAAATAGAGAAGAACATACTTCAATTTATCCGTACGTCTACTTTATCTCTGTAACCCTTTTTTCTTCTCTCTTAAGATATCCACAATAGTTTACATTAACATTAATTCTAGAAGCTATGCAATATCCTGTTAATATTCTTTTTGTGCAATATCTTTTGGTTAACCTATTTCACCACAAAGGTAGGATTTCTCCATATATAAGGATTTTAGTCTCTAACAAACGTAACTTTTTTCTCAAAAATAGTTTTATATAGAGTTTGTACTCCTTTTGATATATAATCCTCTTTCATCAACTTCTTACTGCTAGTGCTTAGATTTCTAGGAGAGATATAACCATTTCTTATTATATCTTTTTCTATTAATTCTTCGAATACCATTAAGCTATTTTCTAAGTTTTCATGCTGTAAGTAGAATTCTAATCCAGTTTCAGCAAAATCAGGAATAAATTCAGTTCTTGAACTACACGATTCAAAATCTAGTTTTAATTTTGCTTTTGCTTTAGCCCTCTCTTTTCTATTTACAACTCTTGTTTTCCACATACCACCACCATAAGACTCATACCTAAAAGTTTTTATTCCATACTTAATTTCTAAGTATTTGTCTCTAGCTTTATCCAAAAGTTCTCTTTGTTCGTGATGTTTTCCATCTACTTCAAAATTGATACTTTTTTCTTTTACATAAGCATCTAGTGAAATGAAATTTTTATCCATTTCATCTATTGCACCCTTAAAGAAATTAGCTTTTAAAGTTTTAGATTCTTGTCTTAATTCTTTTTCTGATAGAATACCTTTATATGCTTTTATTATACAATTTTGCCATAGATTAATATCTTCAATTGGAAAGATTATTTCTCTACATATAGGAATTCCAAGGGAAGTAGCATCTTTTTCAAATTGTTCAAAATACCAAGATTCTCCCATTTTTAAAAGTGAATTTTCGAAGTATTCTCCCTTCTTATTCTTACCTTGTCTTTTAGAAGCAATATTAATTGTATAATTTCTATTTCGGTTACTGCATATCCAGGTTGGAAATAAGAATTCAGGACAACCATCACTAGCAGTCATATAATTTGATGATCTAATATATTTTAATAATAACTCATGTAACTTTTCTTTTGTCATTTACACATTTACTTTAATTTTCCGAGAGCCACAACAACTCTCTCAAAAGTAAGGAAAAGAATAGGAGAACTAGTCTCCTTTTGTCTTTTCATAATCATACTTTGAATAATGTATGTGTATTTTCCAAAGATGAATATCAAACCCATGAGGTTTCTTTTCAAATCCAAACTCAGAATAGTTTCCCATGCTTGCGGATAATATAATATTTATATCACTATTCTTTGTTCCGATATACCAACTCTTATACATTATCTTCTACTACTTTAAACTTTTTTATAAAATCTTCTTTCTCTCTAACATAAACTTTTCCAGAATTGGAGTACATTACTGCTTTAATCCAATTCTTAGAAGAGTCTTTCATTTCACATTCCCCAAGATACATATACTTATTATCATGGCTTAAGCCAGTAGATCCTGGAGTTTTGTTCTTAAATTCTACAATATCAAACTGTTTCATATTTTATTAAAGGAGAAGTATTTCTCAACTCCTCCCTTTTATTATATTTATACATTTCTATGGAATCTAACTTTAATACTTGAGAGATCCTTAACCATATTACATCCCTGTTCAAGGATAAATCTATAATATGGATCATCAACTAATTGAATACTCTGTTCAATTTGATCTCTTGTCATATCACAGCTAGCATTAAGCTCCTTACAATTCATTATTTTGTCGTATATCTTTAAAATACTATATGCATCGCCAGAATATTCTATAGTATCTTTATCAATCTGTTTCATTTCTTTTGCAGTTTCATATGAATAACCTGACAAAAGGTCGAACAATAGAAAGATTTTAGGACCTATTTTTGCGCAATATTCCGTATAATTCTTATCATAGAATTCTCTCATATCAAAAATTTTTGATACAGGAACATAGTTAGTATTGGAATCCGCTTCATTCACATAAGTTCACTACGCTTATGCCGGGATAAACTCCCTGCTACCAGTCTCCTGATAGACTAGACTATATCATCAAAGGTTATATACTTCCTTTGCCTACTGTTTCGAATATCAATCGTTTATATTCTACTCTCTTTCGAGATAGTCGTTGAGTAAATTGCAGATTAGTAGTAGTCAACTATTAATCTTTTATTGATTTTTCTTTAATCTTCCTAGTCTGTAACTAGGATTATTTTGAAGAAATTTCTCTTTTTCTTTTTCAGGAATTCTAATTTCTTTAGTTCCGTTATTAACTAAAACTTTTTTAGGAGCTCTATATTTTCCTCGTTTTCTTCTTGGACCTTCAATTCTTCCTATAAATTTAAATTCAGAATATTCTTTAGTACCTAATAAGTTTCTATCTAATAATTTAGAAACTTTTCCATTATTTACCCAAATCTTTCCTTTATTCGGAGAAACCAAGGAACCTTTTGTGTAACCTAAAGTTTCATACTCTTTAAGATCTTTCGGAAGAATCATTTTACTAGATACTCCATTATTAATCCATATAGTCCCTTTTAAAAAATCATGTTTACAAGATCCTATATAAAATCCATTGTCTAGAAATCTATCTACGTCTTCAGGATATACGTATATATCATATACTCCATCATTTACACACACGGTTCCTTCTTTCCAACCGGGTTTTCCATCAGGAGATACATTATACCCAAAGAGAACAGAATCAAACTTTTTTATAAAATTTGTTTCTTCTATTAGAATTCTTTCATAGTTCTCTGGTCTATCTTCGTCTTCGATAATTAGCTGAAACTCAGATAAGTAGAGATTCATGTTATGATACATACCGCGACATTTTAATGTATTGTTATCTCTGAATAGCATTACATGTCCGTGATGTCTATCATAAAGTCTATTAGGTATTCCGTACTTTGCCGTACCTATATAATTCTTATTTAATCTGCAATCATGAATTCTATATAGGATAGAGTTATAGTTTAGCAACTCTTTTGGCAATAGTTCTATACCATTCACTAAATCTTTAAAATTATATACTTCTTTCATTTTATTTATATTTATTTAAATTGCAATTTACTGCTGATTGACTCTATTTACTGAATTTTTACTATTGTGACTAAATCAATAGTATCAGTAACCTAACGAGTTGTTCCAGCATCAAGTAGGTTTATTGTACACCATTTTGTTAATGCACACAGATAATTGGTTGTAAAGGAGTTTTCCATCCTTCCTCAAGAGAGACTCGTATATTGTTATTAAAACCTCGGGCCATAATCGATGCAGTTCCTCCTTGTATAGGAAGATTAACCCCCAGTCTTTTTATACGAGCTATTAAGTTTTGTCGTTCTCTTTGAGTTTTTGCTTTTGGAAGATAATCATAGAATTCTCTCACTCTTAGTTTATCACCAAGCATTGTATTTATATATCCATTGTGATTTAGTGGATATTCTCCTTGAGTATCTACGTATTCTCGGAGTTTTGGGAAAGATTTATATAACGACTGAATAATATTTTCAGCCTCTTCAACAGATGCATCAAGTCTTTCAGCTAGACTATTCTTGCCTAAGCCATACAAGACGCCAAGGAAGACAGTTTTGAATTTTTTCCTCCATTTCTTCTGTTGTTTTTTAGTTAACTTCTCCCATCCTTCCTCACCAAGGTAAAGTTTTGCACTGTATATGTAAATATCTTCACCAGCATTAAACTTAGAAATTAGACCACTGTCCGTGGACGCGTATCCAGCTGCCTTTACTTCCGCGCTACTACATTGTGTTCGAGAGGTACGTTACTTCTCCCGGTTCTCTTATGAACTCCTGTATGTCTCCATACAGATCAGACTATATCTTAATCTCATTTCTGAGATTCTTACCGTTTCCACTTAACGATTTCAAGTGTACTCCCATTATTGGGATAGTCGTTGAGGTTTAAGAATTCAATTGGTTAGTCAGACCAATCTCTTTTATCTTTTCTATAAGGATATCACTATCAGTTATGACTTCAGTAAAATATCCGTTTTCTTTATATACTTCTTTGCTATTAGTGAAGTAGATTATAGGAATATTATTATTAATAGCATATTCAAATTTCATTTTATCTCTTTCTATACCTTCTTCTGTATAAAGTTTTGAATTTGGATCGAAATGCTGGCTACCATGATACTCTATAAGTATATTATAATCAGGAAGATAAAAATCATATCTAAGTTTGTGTTTTTTCTTTCCTTTAAGATCTTTGAAAGTTTTTTCAGAGACATAGTTTATTAAGTTATCATCAAATAATTTTTGTAAACTAATTTCTCCAAAAGATTTTACAGCCGGGAGTAATTCTTCTTGTTCTTCTTTGGTAAAACTTTTCAAGAATCTTTTATATCCTCCATAAAATCTTCTCCGAAAATCGTCTCTTGATACTATATTATTTTCTTGTATAAAATCTCTAAAATCATCTATGGTATTAAGATTAGAGTAGTTACGGACTATTGAAGGTAATAGTTCATTTTGCTCCTCCTCACTGAGAATTTTCAAGAATCTATCATGTCCTCTATAAAATCTTCTCCGAAAATCGTCTCTTGATACTATATTATTTTCTTGTATAAAATCTCTAAAATCATCTATGGTATTAAAATTAGAGTAGTCATTGATGTTTGAAGGTAATAGTTCATCTTGTTCCTCCTCACTGAGAATTTTCAAGAATCTTTTATATCCTCCATAAAATCTTCTCCGAAAATCGTCTCTTGATACTATATTATTT
>Ga0326512_10000059_pt1 | contig 93972 bp, 112 predicted proteins | sample 1_2617_0518_D_FD_203652 | JGI IMG/M metagenome (GOLD analysis project Ga0326512, IMG submission 203652) | Bovine rumen microbial communities from UC Davis, California, United States - 1_2617_0518 | ecosystem: Host-associated > Mammals > Digestive system > Stomach > Rumen | place: USA...
TATTATGCAGATACTGACAATGGAACATATACAATATTGTTCTACTACCAAAGACATGGTTTACTTGCAGACGTTGCAGTTCTTGAACCCGAATTAACCAAGGAAGTGCAGTATAATTTAGTAGAGTAAAACTTAATGCAAATTAAAAAAGCTCTCGTTTTTTCGAGAGCTTTTTTCTTTCAAAGAAAAGCAAAAGTTTTCTCTCAAAAACACTTATTATATTTTATAAAGCGTAAAAATTAGAGTTAAAAAATTCTACTTTTTACAAGGAGATTAAAATAAATGAAAATTACAAGACCTAATGTTAGGATTGCAGAAGCAAAAGTAAGGATTGCTCGTCGCAAGTTGGTAGAAGCTAAGAAGGAGCTTAAAGGACTCAACGAATCTGTATCTACATCAGAACTTTTTCCAAGTGAAAAAGTTGAAAGAATTGTAAAAAAGATTTTAAAAGGTTACGCTGATTTTTTTGACGATGATTGGGATTCTGAATCGGAAATGCTTGAAACCAAACCTGAGTGGGAAGATATAATTTCAGTTGATCATGATAGTCCAGATTATTATCTAACTTGTGCAATCGCAGAGAGCTTGTCTAAGAATCTTAAAAAGATTCAGGACTTCAAAAAGGCTTTCAAGCAGTACGACATTAAATGTAATGCAACTGTAAAAGGCAAGAGAATTTCTGAGTCAGAAGAATTGAATCCAATTGGAGGAAGTGTCTGCATGGCTGTTTATGAGCTTTTCAGCGATTACATGGAAAGTGGAATGAGTGCAGTTGATGCATTCCGTAGAGCTCTTAGAGATGCAAAGGTTGAGTTTGAGGGAGATGTAGATGCAGCGGCTTTCTTTAACCAGATTAGAGCACGCTGTAGAACAATCCGCGATTTCAATGAGCTTGCTGCTCAGTACGATGTTTGCGACTGGGGTTCAGAAGAGGATCGTGCCTTATTCATGGATGATGCAGAGTATGAAGATTATCTCAACTCTAGAATTTGACAGAAAGTGTTAAACACGGTTTAAAAGAATTGATCTGAAAATTTCAGTTTAAAAAGTGCTCGTTTTTTGAGCACTTTTTCTTTTTTTTGAATAATTTAGAAAGTTTACTAATTTTTGATGTGCTAGAATTCACATTTACCTGGTTGTTAGAAGATTCTTGGGATAGAAAAACAGAAAGCTATTCAGTTCGAGATATAGGATCTGGTAACTTTCTTTTTTTACGGAAAAAAGCTATAGAACTTTTTAAAGAAAAACACGCTAAAGAGTTAAAAGATATGTACGACATTCGAATTCAACCGGTCTTCACGGAAGAGATAATAGACATGGAGATAAGGAAATGACAGAAAAGTATATAGTTGTTTGTGGTGACCTTTCAAGTAGAAATAAAAGTTTAAAATATCCAACTTATCAAGTTACAGGTGAAAAAGTAGATAGCTCTGGATGGTCTCCGAAATTAGCTATTTGCTTAAACGGTATACCGAGTGAAAAGATAGCAAAACTTTTTACAAAAGAAGAAGCGCAAAGTATTATAAACAAAATTATTTACTCTGATAAACTTTCCGCTTTAGACTCCTTTAAGCCACGAATGCTTTTGGTAGACTTTGGCAGCTAAACGTTTTCTATATTTTTTCTGAAAAAATTTAAATTGGAGCTTTTTTACAAAAATGCCTGGAAAAACAAATACAAATAACAATACTAAAAAGAGATCAAGTGCTAATACTCGTACTCAGAAAAAGCCAATTTTTGCAGCTATACGTTCTGTATTTCAGCAAATGTGTAAAAAGGATGCTGTAGATGTTGCAACTACAAAAGACCTGCAACAAGTAATGAAGTGGGGAAAAATAAGTCGAGAAGAAGCTCTTGTATTTTGTTTTTTTGCAACACAAGGTGTAAACGACTCGATGAGTTGGTGGCAATTTGAGGATATTCAAAATTATATAGATGTAGAGGTATGTGATTATGCTGAATACTTACCTGCACTTGACAACTTGATAACAAAAGGTTTTTTTGTTTTAAGATACGACATGAAGCATGTACCTGGTACAACAGATATCTTAACTTTCTTCCGACTTCCAGATGAGCTTATCAAAGCAATTTGCTACAATCAAAAGTTTACTCCGTACAAAAGAAGAGAGTCTGAAGCTGACAATAACTGTTTAGCATATTTGTATCGTGCAGCAAAAGAAGGTTTTATCGACAGACCCAATTACTATTGGGATTTAATAAAAGCTATTTATAAAGAAGATGAAATTTTAAAAGAGTTTTTAGATCCTGCAACTACCTGGGGAGGTGATTTATCTAGAACAGAAGCTTTAATGCTTTTTACTAGAATTGGAATGACGTTAATTTCTCAGCAAGAACCAGTTACAGTAAAAGAATGCTTAGAGGACATTCGAGAAGGAGATCCCGCATTTGTTATTCGAATTTTAAAAGCATTTAAAAGCGAAACAACTCCTTTTCAACAAAAAGGTTACTTTGTAGTTGATAAAAGTAATTTTGGAGACGATATAAAGCTTACATGGGGAGATGTAGCAAAGGATAAAATTTTCCAAGGGGATGCTCAACTCTTAATTGAGTCTACAAAAGTAAAAGAGCTTGGTGTAATTAAGAGCGATAAAATCAAAGAAAAGCATCTTTATTACAACGATGACAATCAAGCAGATATAGATCGTTTAAAAGGTTTGCTAGAGAATAAAAATTACATTGAAATGAGAAAACGCTTAGAAGAAAAGAATATGCCAAAAGGTTTAATCATTTTAATGTATGGTCCTCCTGGAACTGGTAAAACAGAGACTGCAATGCAACTTGCTCGTGAAACTGGTAGGGATCTTTTTCATGTAAATATTCAAGAGATAAGATCTTGCTGGGTTGGAGAGACAGAAAAGAATACAAAAAAGCTTTTTGAAACTTATAAAAAGAATAAAAACGAGATTAAGCCTATTTTACTTTTTAACGAAGCTGATGGTATTGTTTCTAAACGTTCAAACTTGGATGACTCTGGAAATTCAGCTGTAAATAAAATGGAAAATAGCATGCAAAACATTATACTTGAGGAAATGGAAAACTTTGATGGTATAATGATATTAACAACAAACCTAGAAACGAACCTCGATACAGCCTTTGACAGACGTATTCTTTTCAAAATTAAACTTGACAATCCATCTAAGGTTACAAAAGAAAAGATTTGGAAGGATAAACTCGATTTCTTAAAAGAGGAAAAAGATTTAGGTCAATTAACGGACTTTAACTTTAGTGGTGGCCAAATAGAAAATATACGTCGTAAAGTAACTTTGGATGAGCTACTTTACGGTAAATTACCAAATATTGATACAATCGTAGATTTTTGTAAAAAAGAAAAATTAAGCGAAACTTCAAATGAACATCGCATTGGTTTCACTAGTTAAACTTCAACCTCTGGTTCGTGTACATTTTCTGGATATTTAACAACTCCTCCTTCTCCAGAAGTTGAAGTTGCTCCTGTATCCGACCATCTTAGCTTCGCTGCAGTTCCGTTTATTTGAACAATTGCATCGTCCGGTAAATCTTCTAAAAAGTTTTTGAGGCTTGATTTTGATGATATTGTTTCCATTTTTGTAAAAAAGTCTCCTTTAATTAACTGAAATTAGTGAAAGAAAATGCAGCATTTTTTAAAAAATGCTGCATTAGTTTGAGTAACTATTCTTTTAAAGAGTTAACAACCCTTTTTTAAGCGTTTGGTTTTGCTTCTACGTTAGCTTTCGCTTTAGTATCCGTATTAGTACTTTCTACAGTTTCCTTTGCTGCTTCTTTCTGCTCTGCAACAAGTTTTTCGTACTCCTCTTTTGAAATGAAAACTGGAGCAATCTTTACCTGTCCAGGAGTTCCGTTTGGTTCCTTTGGATAGTTAGCAACTATATTCTTCTTCCACCAATCTGAAACGCAAGCAAGACAAATACAATCTGAGCTAGATATTGGATGAACTTTTCCATCTTCTTCGCTTTTCATATAAGTTGTATACTTAATGATGCGACTTGCACGTGTAATATCACCGTGAACCGGACAGAAAGATCTCAAACCTGCAAGTACCTGACCCTCTGGAGGTGTAAGTATGCTTTTTGCTTCTTCCATCTGCTTTTTGTTTTCTTCAAGCATCTCTTTACTAATGTTAAGAACAGGAATGTCTACAGCTTCTTCTTTTTTCTCTTCTGACATATGTTTAATATCTCCTAAAAACCTTTAGTTTTTCTGTAAGAACAATATAGAAAAGTTTTAAAGTGTGTATAAAGTGTTTTTCTGCAGAGTAGGCGCAAAAGGAATTTTAAAGTCGTTAGATTCTTTATCTTGCTTCAAACCATCTACCCATACAAGGTCTAGTGTAGCTCTTACAGCTTTTAATTCCATAAAAGAAACTCCTTGATCTAGACCATACTCAATTTCTGTAACGATATATTTACCGTTATAAGCAGAGTAAACATAAGGTGTAATAATTACAATTGTATCTCCTGCTAGAATTAAGTTTTGTAAAGGATCAATAGTAGTTACTTTAATTTTAAAGGTAATTAAATCTTCAAACCTATCAAAATAATTTTTTAACTCGAAAGACGCGGATGCATCTGGTCTATTATATACAGCTAAGGCTTGAGTAGCTTCAGCAGCTAACATAAAGACTTTGTCAACCGGAAATACACTTTTACCTTTTAAAGCAGGTTCATAAGTAAAACTAGTTGTTAAAACGTTACCGTTTGAAAAGCTTGTTGAGTAAGCCCTATTTTTTAAATTTACTGTTGCAGCTCCACCGACATTTAAATCATAATCTGCAGCTTCTAGCTCTACATAATCATCTTCATCTACATAATTCTGTATTGTATTTGCTAAAAAGTCCGCAGATCCATTATCTGTAGCTAATCCAGGAAGCTTTATTAAGATTTTAGATTTATCTGTAGCTTCTGTAAGATTGTTTAAAGATGTGTAGTGGATTATTTTATCAAGTCCTGTATAAAAAAGTGGCTTACCTGCGTTAAGTGTATATAACTCTAGAGCTTTTTTGTAAACAAAATCTTCATCACTCTCTCCCAAAGTTCTATACAAAGTGCTTACATTATCTGTTTTTTGTATATCGAGGTTATAATGGTTCATTACAGCGTTGCTAGCAATAACATCTTCGACAACCTCGTTACCATATTTATTTGTATAAGCTTTTCTTATTTTAGAGTTTTGAAAAAATTCAAATTCCCCTACAAGTGTAACCGTTGTTAAATTTCCTCCTTCACTGTTGCTACATTTAACTGTTTTTATAAACATATTAGACAAATCTACAGGATCAGAAAGAGAATCTTCAAAATTGTCAGCTGGTGCTCCTGTACCAGAACACCATTGTATAGGAAAGGCTGAACCTACAAAAAAGTTTAACATATCAGGCATTACATAATCTGCAGAATATGTAAAAGAGGCTTTTGGAGTTAATTCAAAAAGACTTGAATAAACTCTATAAGATTGTATTTTAAGAGCATCGTATTGTTTTGAAAATTTTTCGAAATTAGGAAATCGTAAGTAAATCATATTAACAATAGTTAGTTTCAGGCTTGTATTCTTTTCGAGAAAAAACTAAATTAAGTGTTATGAGGGAAGAGCAATATAAAGCATTTTACGATAACATTTTAAGTGGAAAATCTTATATAGATAACCGTTTATCTATTCAAACTTGTTTAGCAGATTATCTATCTCAAGTCTTTTTTGGAAAAGACATGAAGAGAGTTGTTTATACAAACCCTGAGTATGCATTTCGTAAAAGAATAGAAACACTTGCAAAAGGAATTGAAGAAACCATTTCTTTTAACAACCTTCAACTCCCGTTTTGCAATTATTGGCTTTCTAGTGCACCTAAAATTACAAAAACAGCTGCTGCATCTGAATGGTCTGGATATTATGACGAAGAAGTAGAGCAACAGATTCACTTTTTTGGGGTTTTACAAAACGTTACTGCTCAATTTTATTTTGATAGAAGTGATGATGCGACTACAGCGTTTGATATAGCTCAGGCAGAGTCTTTAGCTGGATATCCTGCTCGTTACATAAACGAGGTTTTTTGGAGAAATAAAACTCTTAAAATTCCTGTTTGGATAACAATTAAAGATATTCGAGTAGGTAACGATCAGTTTGCAGAGCATGAATGGCTAGATAAAAACCATATGTTTGCTCTTAGAATTGTTTTTGAAGTAGAAACTGTACGTGTACATGTGCATAGAGGACTTAACGCTGTTCAATTACCTTTCAAGTGGCAAGCAACAGGAAATCCAGATACTTGGGAAGATGGAGATACAGAGTATTTTACACAGAAATGTGTATTAATGTGGGCAGAAAGAGCTTGGCATTTAGATACATGTCCTCCAAAAGAACCAACTCAAGAAGCTATAGATATTGCACCGCACTTGTTGCATCAACCTTTAAAAGAGCTTGACGAGAATACTTTAAAAGTTGTACAGTCGGTTGTACCAAACTTTAAAGTAGCGGAAATGGTTGAAGGCTATTTTAAAGAACCTGTACGCATTCTTTTTAATAAATTACAATATAATGAGCCAAAAACTACAATCGATGAAAACGGGGAAGTTACAGCTTGGATTGATGTAATTGTAAAACCAAGTACTTATCAATATTGGGATTATACAGATGTTTATGTTCCAAGTAGACAGGACCGTGACAAACTTGTAATTAAAAATTGTAAAGATAAATATGTTAAAATAGATGGTTTACATCCGAATAGTACTTATACTATATATTTTATAGCTCACGATATTAATGGTAATTTTAATACAATTCCTTTAGAGCTTACAACACCGGTTTGGCAAAAAGAAACTTTACCTGTCGTAAATTCAGAAAATCCAAAACCAGAAGAACTTGTAACGAATTTTGAAGCAAAAGAACCAGAAGCTCCTACAATTATACGTGGGAAAGGTTTAATAGGTCTTACGCTTTAAATTGCTTTAGATAATCTTTTCCATAGGTATCTTTGACATATTTTAGATATTTCTGTATTTTTACAGCATCTATAATTTGCACGTCATTTCTAATGGCACATTCGTACTTAGCTTTAAGGATTTCAGTAGTTTCGGTTTCTGTTTTCTGAAACGGATAGACCCAGACTCCCTCGTTATTCATCAGGTGTCCTCCTTTAATTTCATAGAGTCTTTCATCGACTTCAAAATCTGGAAAGTATCTGTGCTTTTGACCATTTACTTCGTAGCTTAAGGCTTTAGGTTCCCTAAGAATGTGTTTTTTCATATCTTTACAGTATATCCAAAAAGCTAGTTCCCAACTACTATCAAAATATTCAGATTCGTAACAATATCTAAAACTACTTTTACGTCTCCACTCTTGCAACTCTTTATCTGTCTTGTTTGCCCAAGTTTCTTTTACTTTCTTGTTTACAAGACTTAGTTGAGAAGGATTTGAAATATCCTCTCCGTAGATTTTACTACAAGTGTTTGCTCTTTTGGATACAATTTCTTTCAATTGTTCTTTACTTTTCTTTCTCCAAGTGCTCCGTACTTTATCCACGTGGTCTGCAATAAAATCTGGATTTTCAACACCGTATCTCCCTTTTAGTGTAGCTTTAGCTTTTTCTTTTACCTTAGAGTTTGTTAAAGGAGCTTTTCCTCCGTATACTCTTTCACAGGTTTCTTCCGTTCTTTTACGAATATCAGCTTTCTTTTCAGTAGAAAAGTTCCTGTGCGTACTGCTTATTTTTCTTCTAACAGAGTCTAATTTTGATGGATTGTCAACACCGTACTTATCAATAAAACCTTGTTTAAGACTACATGCTCTACACAAACAACTGTACTTTGCAGCAGCTACATTTCCTAATTTTCTAATAGATTTGGATTTGCACTTTGTGCATGTAAAAATTATCGGTTGCAAATTACTATAAATTTCCAGCAAAGCTTTTGCTTGCTCAGGTTTTTCTAAAGAGATTGGTTGTTCACTAAATATCTTAGACATTTCAGTTACCTCACATAATTGATTTGTTTAGAGACGTGAAGAAGTTGGCGCTTTTCCACGTTTCGCTTTATTCAGTGAGAGACTTTTTTTATACCAAAAACCTAAATGATGTTTTTACAGAAAAAAGAAAAATGGGCCTGAATTTCAGGCCCAATTTTTTTAAATTTTTAACAATTTTTTAATTCCACTCTCCACCGTCTATAACAGAGTTGTTATTAAGTATAATACCAGAATGGTTTGGAAGTACGTTTTCTACAGGATGTGCAGTAGGTCTTTCAGAAGGATTAAGTACCTCAACTACTGTACCATCTGCAGCCCCAAGTTCGTAATCTAATGGAGCATATGGATCTGAACTGAACTTAAACAATTGAGCTTCTGTAAGTTTAGCGTATACAGATAAAGTGCTAAAGTTGTTTGACAAGTTCTCGTCATAAGATGGTTCTACCGCGTGGGAATCGTAGAAGAGATTCAAAGCTAACGAATGAGATGCGTCATATACTTCTCTAACTTTGCTGTCAAAAATCTCTTTTACAGGTTCGTTATCTTTGTCGTAAACTTGATTACCATCTTCGTCAAGTTTGTTACGTACAGTTTGTAACCACTCAATGTGGCCTTTTGTTGAATCACTAATAACTTCTTCATATAAGTCATCAATGATTGCTTTAATAACTGTAAAGCCCTGGTTTACGTACTCTTCTGTAGTTAAAATACCAGAATACTGAGGTAAACTCAAGTTAGGTTCTTTTTCAAGATCTATACTAAACTTATAAGGATCTTCAAGATCTGGCAAATGTCGGAACTCTTCAAAGTTTAATCCGCTCTTTGTGCTATCTTTAATCCTTGTAGTCTTTACAGTAACTTCTACTCCTTCTGTATTTGGATCTCTTACGACAATATCGTCGAAGAAATACTCGCGGGTTTTTGGATTTGAATCTTCTGGAGCAAACCATCTGAAACTTGTTGCATACAAACCGTATTCGGCATAACTTGAACTTCCAAAGCTTACTTTTACACCAGTTTCGTCATCTATAAGCTCGAGTCTAGAATCAAGAGCATAACCTTTAGCTGTAATAACTGGAATAAAGTTCTGATGAGTTAAAGCATCAAGATTCTCATCCTTAAATAAAACAGCAGCTGGATTTGTAAATGTAACTGTTGTTGAATCTGCTTCAATGTGTGTCTCTTTAGCTTGAACTGTATTTGTTACAGAATCGCCATCTACATACCTGCTAAGTTTTTCTGGATCTCTGAGAGGATGTAAGAAGTTTACAACACTTGCAACTTTTACACCATCAACTAAAATACCGATGAAGGAGCTTGAATTGTCGATAATTTCAAAACGTTGTGTTTCGCCATTGTAAATTACCCAGTCACCTTTGTTAAGCATGTGAGTTGCATGCTTTGTGATAATTTCAATTAACTTATCCCTTTCAGCATTAAGTTGAGCAATAACATCTTCGTCAGTCTCGTTTGCAAGCCTTTCTTGTATTTCTGAAAGTCTTTTCTTTTCCTCTGCATTTGCAGCATTAAAGTCGTCTGGATCACTGTCTAAATGGAACAAGCTTGTATAATCTGAAATGTCTACAGATTCACCTTGATATATCCAATAGCAACCACTCTTAAGCTTTTCGTTTACTGCATCGCTACCACTTACTTGATTTGCTGCGTCTGTAGCACCTGCATCTGTTGCATCTTCAGATTCATCTAAGTTTTCCCAATTAGGACGTCCTTTAGTTAGAAGTACATTTTGAACGAAGTTTGTTACTGTAGTTTCGCTTGTTACATTCTCCCAATCTTCAAGTGCAGCTGTAAAGTGTCCTTGATATTTTGGAGCACCAAGTAAGAAGTCTGGTAACTGAGATGAGATAATTTTGTGTGTAGTCGGATCAATATCAACTTTTGTTAAGAACAACCTATCAATAAAGGACTGAAGATTGTCATGTAATGTAAAGTAGTCATCATCTCCAGTATAAGCGTCAGGTATACCATTTTTCCAAATATCTGTAGCATACTGATCTGCACGACCATTAAACTTTAACTGAAGTTCCTGGAAAAGAGCGCTGTAAAGAGAAACAACTTTGTGCTTTACACCACCATCACTACTTGGTACGGATAAAATCAAATCACCTTCGTGTAAAGTTACATTAGCGAGCTCAGGTGCTATCTTGCTAATGTTGTAAACATTTCTACCTTTGTTTGTTTCTGCAAAAGGAATGTAATGTATGTAACCGTCTCCATCCTCGTTAAGTGTAACTACACCAGGTGTAACGGTAACTTCATTTGTTTCTTCATCCCTTGTAATTTCACAAAGAACTGAGATTTCTACTGGATTCCATCCAAACTCTTCTGTTAAATACTGATAGTGTCTAGCAGGTCCATCTAAAAAAGCTTTTAGTGTAGCAGCTTTAGTTTCTCCGTCTCCTTCATCTAATAACGATCTCATTGAATTGGATACTAAAGCTTCTACGTTAATTTTTGTTAAAGCATCTGATGACCGACCCATTGGAAGTACAACAACCTGATCAAGAGCTGCACTGTAGAATACCAAATCACCAGGATTTATAGAGTTGTACCATTCACTGTAATTTGTATTACCTTGGGAATCTACACCAGCTACAAATGGTCTATCTACTGTATTTGGTTGTCCTTGACCTACTACATTCTTGTAAGAATCTCTTTGGTCGTCTGCTGTGTACAACTTAATTGTGCTTGCACCGTTGTACAAAAAGATAAAGTTCGGATACTTTTTAATTTCTTCTTCAATATCTTCGAAGCTTGTTTTATCAAAAAGTACACCTCCCCACTTTAAAGATGAACCTGATCCAATTACGTAAACTTGTTTAGAGCTGTTGTTTCCAGCAAACAAATCACCTTGGAAAATTTTTCTAACATAAGACTGAGTTACGATATCATAAATTTCTGTAGCACCGGGTGTATAAGGAGTTGCATCTGTTTGAAGGAACAATTCTCCTTTTGCAAGTGGTTTGTCTAACAAGCGAGCTTGCAACTTACCTCTTGCAATTTGAACTACTTGACCTTTTTTATGAGTCTCAGCTGCAGGAGTTGGTATTACTGGGATTTCTTCTGTATCTGGCATAAATTCTTATCTCCATTTAATTACTAATTTAGTTTAACTTCAATTAGTAAATTAAATGGAGATTTCAAGTGCCTACACCAAAAATTAAACATAGCAGAGGAGATGTATATTTAGGTAACCAAGCTGGACTTGAGGACGGCCAATTTTTCTATTCATTTGTAAACCAGGACAAAAATACATCAGATAACCATACATACTCCGAAGGTCAGTTATGGATAAAAGATCCATCTTCAGAAGACTTAACAGAAATTGCAAATAGGCGCTCTCTAAAATCTCTTACATTCAGAGGATGGATATATAAGAGTTTTAAAGGTGATTTTTTAAACGCAAACGATTCTACCGAAATTGCATTTAGTCATTGTCATGAAGGTGATTTTTGGATTTTAGATTACACAACAGACTCAACTACAAGTTTTACTACAAAGTTTAGAAAAGGTGATATACTTTTAATTACAAAAGCAGAATATACTATAGACTTAAATACTGAAAACGCTTTTAGGGATAAATTAAAAAATGTAGAGTATATTAAGATTCCTTTACCAAACTTAGATACAGATGATTCAGACTTAAACGAAGGTGATTATACAGATACAGTTAAACAACTAGAACAGCGTTTAAACTACAGAGGTGAGTTAGCAAGCGCTACAGATTTAGCTTCTGTTGATGCAAAAGTTGGATACACATATGTAGTTACAAAGCGCTTTGAAGTTCTTAAGAATCGTTTTGATACAGATAAGGAAAGAAATAAAGCTAGACAACCAAATGAGCTTGGTTACATAACTTTACGTGTTGGTGACCTGATAAAATATAATGGTGAAACTTGGACAATTATTCCAATTGGTCAAGCTGTTTCTGACATTATTTACATACCAAACGAAATTGCAATAGATAATGTAGACTCTTTTTCACCAGAACATAAAGAGCAATTAAAAAGCGCTAGAAACGTTTCTGAAGCTTTAGATATATTAAATATTACAAAAGCTCATTTAGGTGCAGATGGAAGGATTCCATACGAGGAATTACCAGAAGCTGTCGCACACGGTTTAACTTTACAAGGTCTTTGGCATCCTTTAACAGACATTGCTTTAACTGGAGAAATCTTCGATGCAAACGATCCTGCTAACCAAGCTGATTGGCCTATTAAAGATGAAAACTTTTCAAATTTATTCTGGATTGTAGATTGCGATGGAAAAGTAAACGTACAATATCATGATAAAACCGTTAAAAATCGTATAATCGAATTTAACACTGGTGACTTTATTGTTTTCAGTACAGAAACAAAACGTTTTGAAGTAGTTGACAACTCAGATAGGTTAACATCTATTACAGTAACCATTCCAACTGTTGCAGGTAAAAAACAGACTTTATTAGGTGATGTTGGAATTACAGCTGATAATAAAATTAAATTAAAAATAGATGGTAATCAAATTATCATTGGCGGTGACAGACTTATAAGTCAAAGTTTACTTTCAGATGGAGAGCAAGGATATTTTCCAATATACTCTGGCGATGGAACAGAATTTGCTTGTAGTACATTATATCAAGACCTTGAAACAAATACTATATACTCTAAACTTGGATTTCAAATTGGTACTTTAAATGATCCTAGTGATATAATCGATTATGGAAATATTGGAATTAGAAAAACACGCGGTGCTACAAAAACAACTTTTACAAATAATTTCTTCTTTATAGATTCTGCATCGACATTAAAATACAGTAACGGAGTTTTTTACAGAACTACAAGGATAAGACCTAGCGAGAGAAATACTTTTGCAACTGCAGATGAAGAAATAGATATTTTCTTCCCAGAAGCTAGTTCTACAATGCTTGGTGTTTTCTTAAACGACTCTTTAACACGAAACTATTTATCAAAAGCAAACTACGATGGTTTTGTTACAGACTCTTTAACATCTGAACAATTTGTAAACGCTGCAGATGCTTCTTATGAAAGAGATGGTTTTAAAGAAAACTTCGAGCAAGGTTTTTCAAATGTAGGTATTGGACGTTCAACAGCTGAAGATAGCGAAACAGGTGAAATTACTTTTTATGCAAAATCAAAAGATAGATTATCTAGTCGTGGAGGTTTCTACGTACAGTTACACTCTATTTTAAATCTTAAAAGCCAAGGTGCAGACAAAGTAGAGCATTTACTTAGAAGAGAAAAAACTAGTAGAACACACTTGATCATTAATCCGACCGTATTGGAAGATGATATAGAAACTTTTGTTAACATGCCAACTTGCTCTGGTACACTTTTAACATGGGAAGAATTATTAGCTATGTTTAGTAGAGGTGTACCATTAATGCTTCCAGCTTGGGAGCTAATGAATTTTAGGTTTAGAAAAGGTTTAATTGGTTTAGACACATCTCCAGTTACAATTAAAATAAATAGACCAGCTCACGATAACGTAGAGATAGATAGAGTAAACGATTTAGGAGAAAACTACGGCGCTGGAGATAAATCAACCTGGTCTTATATAGATTCAAGTAAAAAAGGATCTTTACAAGATGATACCCGTGGTAGAATTGACGATGTTGTTAGTTTTGACTCTTGGCTTGAAGCGCAAAGATCTATTGCAACTAAAGAAGCTTTTATTATACCTTCTACAGCTAAAAAAGATGGTAACGCTGTTGTTGATCCTGAGACATTAGATTATATAAAGGATCCAGAAGAAACAAAAAACGATACCTACGGAAAAAATAAAGCAGGTGGAAAATATCAAAGATTACTTCCATCTAGAACACTTTACGAAGATGAGCCTGTTTATTTCGATCCGGTTACAGGTAAAGAGTTACCTCAAAATACACGTCTAAAAGATGTAGAAATGCCTGCAGTCGGAGGAGTACTTTTAACTTCTAGATCCCGTATAGAAGGTGGAGTTTGGCTTTGAAAAAAATTACTTTTTCTTGGGAAAAACAGTAACATGTACAATCGCGTATGGAAGTCGATCTAGTCTATCTAGAAAACCTTCCTCTACAATCTCAAACTTTCGAAGTGGAATGTTTCCATTAACACATTCTTTTATAAACATTTCTCGGAATTCATTATAAGAAAAGCTTATATAAGCTTCATCGTTTACTTGCTCTTGTATAATGTTGTACAAGCGTTGTAGCTTAAAACTATTCCTACGATATCTTGACATTCTTTTTAAAAGAACATCCTTTACATAATCGTATTTTGCTGAGTTGTCTAACATACAGATCCTCTTTTGAAAATTAATTTTGCAGTTTGATACGAAATTGAGTACTATACCTGGTTAAAGACTAAGTATTTCCTGGCTTAATTAATATAAAAAAGTTACAGAAAAGTCTTCCAGATTTTTTTAAATCTTTTCGCATTCAAAATAAAGAAAAACGAGTGAGTTAGACTTTACAGTTTTGTAAATTACATAACCATCTAAAGCCATCTCACTACAAACATCCTCAATCTCGTATACGGTTGGATTTTCAAGTACTTTTACTTTCATAGTGTTTGACCTTCAGGATATATAATTTTTTCTGTTTTGAAATGTCTAAAATGTGTTTTGGATGCAGCAGTAATTAATTCCTGCAACTGTTGAGCATGCTCCAGTATTTTAGCCTTTGTAGATTCGTCCAAATCCTTTAACGAGATTCCAAATACATCCGATTCTGTCAAACCAGTAACAAATACATCTCTATCCTCCAAAAGACCTGTTTTAGAGGAAGGATATTTAAAAGTGTTTTCCTGAAAAACTTTTAACATATTGCTCTTATTCAAAATGATTACTTCTCCTTTGTAATGTTTCTTTTTTGGATTTCTTCGTGCAAAAACTTTTTACGATTTTTTAGTCTCTGATAACTTACGAGAGTTTGTCTGTACCTTTCTTTAGCTGCAAAATACTGCTTGTAGACTTCAGCTCTTTTTAAACCCGGAATACCTGGCTGTGTACAGATAGCCTTGTAAGAGTTTTTTAGCTTCATAAAGCGAAGGAATTCATCTTTAAGTATGTAAGCTTTGTAGCGTTGCAGTTCTTTTGCTACGTTAGTTTCTTCTTGAAAGATACCGTTTGCTTCGTAATCTAAACAGTCTTTTTCCGTACTAAACTCGGAACCATCAATAGCGATGTATTTTGTAATAATTTTCATATTACCATTTAATATAGACTAAAAGCTTGTTATTTTTTCTGAAAAAATAGTAAGTAAAGTTTGTTAAACTAAGCTATATTCAAAGCATGTTACTACAGTATAATAGAAATCCAAAATGCGAGTGTTCAAAATATCCAGATATTGAAAGTGTACCAATTTCAGAACGAGCTAGTACTACAGTTTTTTGGATGAAAGGTATAATTGTCGAAAACAACGTTTCGCATGAATGCGAATGTCACAGAAGATGGAGACTTTCCGAAAAGTACAATACTTTAGCTGCAAGCTTCGGATTACCAAGTTATTTTGATTTGTCAAAACTAAAGTATTTGGGTACAGGTGACTCTTACAAAAAACTAAAAGCTTTACCTGGTATTATCAAAAACAATAATTTGCAAAACGTTTTAACTTTTGTGAGTGGTGAAGATGGGTGTCAGAAAACTACAAGCTTAGCAAAACTTACGTACAACTTAGTTACGGAGGGTTATGCAGTAATTTATGTTAATTTTGCAGAGTTAATCGAAAAGATTGTTGCAAAAGACCCAGCTCTTGATGAAATTGCAAATGTAGATTACCTGATAATTGATGATTGTTTTGTTGGAGAAACGATTAATTTTAAAACTGCATATACCGCTTTTTACAACTTGTTATTAAAGAGATCAAAACCAACTATTATTTCTACAAAGTTTAGTAAAGATAACTTACTAACAAACAAAGCGAGCGTATCTTACAATTACGACATGCTTAAAAAGGTATTTGCGAAAGTAGATAAATTCAAGACTTATATAACCTTTAAAGACCATGTCGATAAGATTCTCGAAGTTGGTACGGAAAACAAGGTTGTAGATATTTGGTCTTTGTGAAAGAGGAAAAAAAAGAAATGAGTTTTAAGTCTAAAAAAGATTTTGTAATAAGTTGTATAACAGCTGCAGCAGGTACTGTTTGTAATCTAGATTACAGTTCTCGGGATTTTGAATTTGCAATCGGAAGAGAAACACAGGAACAAGCAGTTTGCTCTTCTTTTATTAGCTTTTACAAATCGATGGATCCTGAAAATGCAGCTCAATATGCTACACGTATAAACTTTAACGACTATTATCTTAATAAAAAAGGTACAGATAGTCTAACAGATGTTGAAAACGAAATAATTGATTTGATTTACAATCAAATTGATTTCAATAAAACAAACAATAATGCAGACTTAAAAGAACCTGGAGGACTTTATAAAGAGTTAGCAAACGCAAGAAAGAAAATAAACCTTTCAAAATCTTTACAAGGTTTATCTACCTCTACAACGTTTAACCAGGATCCGGTAACTTGGACAGATAAGTATTGCGATGAGCTGCAAAAATCTATTTCTGAAGCTACAGAGGATTATGCAACAGACGAAGATGATAAAGTATATTTTGCAGATGATTTAGCAAAACATTGTAAAGAAACATTAGATGCTCGTGAAAGTGGCGAAGTTTACATGTTTCATAATAAAGTTTTTGATAGCTTAATTACAGAAGGTCCAACTCCAGGTCATGGAGGAATTATTGGTGGATCTACAGGTATGGGTAAGTCTGCTTTATGTTTGAATTTGGTAAACGATTTAATAAATGCAGATGTACCTGTAATGTATTTTCCAATTGAGATGGGTCTTGACAATACAATTGATCGTCTTGCAGCTATTAGATTGAAGATGAGCTTTAGAGATATTGCTCGCATCGGACGTCCTGAAAATCCTCCAGAGGTTCGCCAAGCTGTAGAAGCAGAAATTAACAAATTGAAAGTACATCCAAACTTTGCAATTGTTGGTAATCCAAACATTACAATGCGTAAGCTAAAGAATTATATCAAACGCTTTCAAGCAAAACTTCCCGGAAAGAAGTATTGTATTGTAATTATTGACTTGCTTTTGATGATTTCTGAGTTCTACGCAGATGATGGAAACATGGCACAGATGATCGAAAAAGCTGTAAACAAACTCGACATTATGGCAAAAGAGTTAAATTGTCACTGGATTGGAGTCGTACAGTTAAACAGAAGTGTTGAAAGCGATAAAGTACAGTCTGTACAATCAATTGACAAACTTCGCCCGACTCGTTCAGCTATTAAAAACTCAAACGCTTTGTTGGAGCGTGCAAGATGGGCAATTACAATTTTTAGAAAAAAATATTTTGCAGATTTATATTTAACTGAAGAGGAAGCTTCTAATATTGACGATGTTGCTGAAATTCAGTTGATGAAAGCTAACGACGAGGCGATTGGTAGACGCTATATGGATTTTGACGGTCCAAGTTTCCGCATGACATATAATGAAAATTACGGAAAGTCTGCTAATGGATTTTAAAGCAAAAAATTGATTTTTTAAAACTATATTTTCGGAAACATTAGGAGTTAAAGTTTGGCAGTAAAGCTTGATTATTTTGAAGGAATGGTTAAATCTATTAACAGAAAGTATAAGTATGACCTTTCTGTTGATATGCAAGGAAGTCAGATCGAGTTGAAAAGTAAAAAAGGACGAGTTTTTGGTACAGACAAACCTAGCCTTTTTGAAAGCGCTTTAAAGTCTTTAAAAGAAGATGGAACTATTTCTCACTACCTTTTCGAGGAAAGAAAAGAGTATATATCTTTTATAGAGGATAAGAAAAAGCAAGGAGTAAATCCGAAAGCTGCTCACTTAGAATACTTTAAAAACCTTTTGTGAAAATATTTTAAAAAAATAAGAAAAAGGAGAAAACTATAATGAAGAAGTTTTGTTTGTTTGTTTGTTTGTTTGTTTGTTTGTTTGTTTGTTTGTTTGTAGGATGTGGAAATCCTTCAAACTCTTCAGATTCTGAAGCTACTTATATGTACGAAGGTGGTATCATACCAAGAACACAAATGGTGTTTAGAACTGATTGCACCTATTCAGAAATAAATAGTGCAAAAAATTACTTTCGTCAAATCACGATAGATGATTATTTTATAGAACATGATGTGCATATAGAAGAAATTCAAGAATTTTTACTGGAACATTCATCTAGAAGTGAAACCGAAACTGTTATAAATGCATTAAACAATACAGGAAATTGCATATGCTATTTTAACATAAATGGTAGGCCAGACTATGTATATTGGGTATACGGTCAAATAGAATAATTCTACCTATAATAGACTTGATTCTTACTATTACTAGTAAATAATTTTTTAAAAAAGGTCACTTAAAAATGTGACCTTTTTCTGAACTTTTTCACTTCTTCAAGCCTATATTTTAGACATCAAGTTTGATTAAATTCGTAGCTTTTTAAGAACTAATTACAAGTTGTTCACCTATATTGAGATAGCTTGAATTAAATCAGGTTGATGATAAGAGCTTGAAGCACTAAAAATGGAGTGTTAAAGTTGGGTTCGAATCCCACAAGTTCCAGAGGACTACAACAGAAATTCCTTAAATGGTGAGGTTGTAGGGTTCTAAGCTTCCCGTAGCTTAGACGTTCAAACTCCAACGAAGACGAAAGTCGAAAGAGGAGTCGGTACTGCTGGCAGAAATAAGCGGCCCTCATAACAGGTGCACTCAGGTAGTAAAAGGTTCTATCGCAACAAAAACCTTACGTGTTAAAAGATTCAACTTAAAAGGTTGAAAACAAAAGGCTCATAACCTACTTTTAACAAATGTCCTAAAATCGGATGAGGCTTTTTTTAAAAAGCTAAAAAGGATTAGAGGGTAAGCTGCTTCCGATTGCTGTAGGCTTACAATCAAACCGGTTCAGATGTTAAGTAGATTTTCTGCAAAGCATTTGGAGTTTCTTGAAGGTGTAAGGTGTGTTAAAAGCTTTGCAATGTTAAAGTTTTTAGTTTTTCCTGAACTTTTTTAAAAGGTTTGATCGCTCGTGAGTTTCTTCTATCGTACCTCTTGAACTTAATTCACGAGTGGCTAATTCCAAGAATGCTGTTAAATCTCAAACAGCTAGTGTTGGGATAAATGGACTGCTGAGTAGATTGAAGGTTGAGATCTTTTTTCGAAAACCGGTTTGGTTGCCAGTCACCAAATGAAGCTACTGGTTCGCGAGGTTAAGAGACACCTTCCGGAAGTAAAAAAGAGCTCTACATTTTCCGCAGCAAGCGGGCAATTAGCGGTCGAAGAGCCGGATGAAAAACTTAAAAAGAGCTAAAGGTTGCTTAATTGCATAAAGGTGCTCTTTGAGATCCAAAAGTTAAACGTTTTGAACCGCCAAAATTGATACTTGAGGAGTTCCGGTAGCTGAAAAAGAGCCGTTGAGGGCAGCTTTCGTCCAAGTCGGCATAGGTGGAGGTTTTCAAGAAACTCTTTCCTCATTACGAATAGCCTTTCTACCAAATGGGTGGAGGCTGAGGTTTCTCGGCACCAAGATTAAGAAGCCGGGATTTAAAACTCCAAGGATCACGAGGTCCTAGGGCTTTGGAGAGATGAAGAATTACTGAGGCCCAGAAACTCTAAGAAACGAAGTACGATTAGGGGTAAATCGATCGTAAGTCCCTGAAAGGAAAAGGAGTATTGCGAAATTGAACGAAGAGTTACAACTATTTAGTTGGAGTTCCTGCATTGAATTCCTTAGTTCTTTTTCTTACTTTTTCCGCAAGGTTGCGATGAATTCGCAACCTTTTTCTTTTTTTTTAAAATCAAAAAATAAGCGAGTTTTTGTTTCTATAATTTTTCTAGTAAAAGGAGTAAAAACTTTGATTTTTAACAAAATTAAAATTAATCACGAAATGCCTCTTGAACTTATGCTCGATTCTCGTTTCGATGATTTGACAGATTACAGCTATGATTTGGTTCACATGAATGATGAAATTCCTGAGTATAAAAAATACTTCCAGGATTCGCTTGCAAAAGGTAGACAGGTACTTTTGGACAATTCTGTATTTGAATTGGATGAACCTTTTAACCCAGAAAAGTTTGTAGAAAAGATTAACGAGCTTAAACCTACATGGTATGTAGTTCCTGACTTTTTGGACGATTGCGATGCTACAATTCGTTCAATGGATGAGTGGATTTCGGTTTACCTTCCAAAGGTTGTAGAAGGTCCAAAAATCATCGGAAGTATTCAAGGTAAAACACCTGCAGACATGGTTCGTTGTTATCAGAAAATGTCTAACGATCCTCATGTAGCTAAAATTGCAATTACTTTTAACTCAGATTGTTATGCAGCTCTTTGTCCTGACTTGATGCAGGAACAGGAAGGTGAAAAAGTAGACATGCTTCAGGTTTGGTGTGAAGGTCGTCAGCGTTTCATTACTAAACTTGTTATGGATGGAATTTGGAACAACAACAAACCACATCATTTGCTTGGTTGTGCGTACCTTCGGGAATTTGCATATCCACTTTATCACCGTATTTCAATTGAAACTTTGGATACTTCAAACCCGGTTGTTTGTGGTATAAAAGGTATTAAGTATGACGAAAAGCTTGGTAATCTTGAAAAGCCGAGTGTAAGACTTTATACAATGATTCACGATAAACTTACAGATGAGCAAAAAGATTTGATCGAATATAATATTCGAACATTTAGAAAAATAGTAAACGGTGAAAATAACTAACTCGTCAAAGATTGTTTGAAAAAAACCATTAAAAAAGAAAGAAGCGTTGATACACAAGAGAAGGACAATGCAGTATTTCGAGGAGAAAATAAATGGTGCTTGAATTTTATCAAACTGTAGTTGGAAGTTACTTCAATGCAGAACGTAACTGGAAGTGTACTAAAACATCTGAAGAATTTTTGTGCAACTTTGGTTGGACTACTACAAAGGGTCAACAGAGCATTGCGTATAGTGCAACCGATCTTGCTTGCTCTGAAAAGTTTGCTGAAGAGCAGCGCGAAAACATGCCATATGTTACACAAGGAATATTAACAAAATTTTCTACAGAAAAAGAAAATGAGGATTTTAAACCTTGCATCTTGCACGATTACAACATTGGTAAATTTGGTGAATTAGGTTTGTACTTCCGTATTTTAGACACTACAAAAATCGACGTAACAGTACCTGTAGATGCTTTAAAAGCTGAGGAACTAAAGCATATTAAGGCTGGTTCAGCTTGGTATATAAACCTAGTCTTTGCAAAAGAAGCTTAATATTTTTTAATTAAAAGGGATCGAAGATTAGTTTTCGATCCCTTTTATTTTAATAGACATGAAGCAAAAAAGTTGGTGATAAAAAATGATAAATGTTGGTTCAGAAAAAGGATTTTATTTTTCAAATCCAAGAGATTATCTAGATGGTAAAATCAATGACGTAAAAAGTATAGCATATAGTGCTTACACTATTAGTAGGTCTGAAGCTATATATAGAGAAGAGGTTTTCGGTTGGGGTGCGACCGGATTTACATTTTACGATTGCGACAGTAATATTTCTATGACTAAAGAAGAGTTTGCGAAAATTATAACTGAAAATTTTGCAGACTTTGATTATCCATTTTTCGTGCAAAAACTGAAGCCTTCAATTACATGGAAAAATAAAAGCACTGTTTTTTCAACCGAGGATTTAGCTTTATATGAGCAATTATTGAATCAATCTAATGATATGTCATACGTCGTTGAAACATTTAAAGAAAAAGCCCGTAAAATATCTAAAAGCGATTTACCAGCTTATTTGGTTTTGAATGTAAAGTTTTTCCCAGATACGTATGCATTCTACTCTGAAAATGAAAATGAACGAGAAAAAATAAATGAATTTGATAATAGACTTAAACTTCTTATAAAAGAAAGATGCCTTTTTGATGGAAAAAATGCTTCAGTTAAAGAGCATCCTATTTACGCTAAAACTTCAAAAATCATAAATGGTGGAGCATTAACTTCAGTTAAAGACATTAACGGAAATGTTTGTGAAGTTGGTGATGAGGTTTATTACAGTAGAGAATGTGGCAGAATTGACGTTGGTAAAATTACAAAGTTTACTGACATTTCAATTTTCGTCGATGATTATTGTTTAGGTAAAGTTGTAGAGAACGATATTCTCTTAAAAAAGAAGAAAACTAGTTGAAGTGTAAAAACACACTGATGCCCTGTTAGTCACATTGAATGGAGACCTCAATAACAATATCATGCTAACAAAAGAAGATGTTTTTTAACTCCAACTACTATTTAATGGTAGGAGTAAAAAAAGATGAATTTTGAAAATTTTTGTAAAATGAATTGTATGACAACTGAAGAAGTAGAAGACTTCAAAGTGTGGCTTACAAAGAGAAAAGACAATTTAGCAGATAGATCTATTCAAAATTGGTTATACGTTTTTAATCTTTATTTTGATAGGTAAAAAGGAAAGCCGCAAAAAATTGCGGCTTTTTTCTTTCTAATCTTTCTTTTACCTTTCCACTACATCAGGACTAGAAATCGAAGGTACAAGTTTTTCGCAATCTTTTATATCTTTTCGCTCAAGCTTTTTATTTTCGGTTTCTCCGGTTTTTAAAGCTTCAAGAATTTCTTCAGAAGTTAGTATAGAATATTTACGAATGTCAGAAATTACTTTTTTAGCTTTAATTTTTCTCTTTTTACGTTCTACATCATCCGCGCAGTAAGCACCTAATCCAATTTTCTCTAAAAGATCTTCTTCTTTAATATCGACATTGTCTAACCTAAAAATGTATCCTCCAAAGTTAAAACCACCTTCTTTATTATCCTTATAAAGACTAGCTCCGCTAGTTTTTCTCATTAGCATATAAAGAGAAGATTTTACAACATAAAAATTAATGCTTAAGTCTATAGACTCTATAGAACTTACTGGAAAAATTACACCTTTTTGCGCTTGAATATTATTTACATATTCAACGTTGTTTATATGCTTTGTTTTTCTTAAAGGAAAAGTTAGTTTTGGAAACTTTGAAGGATTACAAATTCTACTCTTAATATGAGTTTCATAAATTGTTTTTAACTCTTCCTCAAAAGAAAGTGCATCATCGTTCATGCAGTATGCACAATCAAACGTTTCTGCTTTCTCTAAGATTTCGTTTTTAATTCTTCCCGCGAAAAAAGCTGTAAAAGGTTGCTGAACCATTCCATTCATATGCTCAACACACGGATCTGCAAACTGCTCATTTCCTAGAAAATGAATACCTTTTACTAGACCTGGATAAAGATAGTTTAATATTAAACCTTGTAAAGCAACAAAAGGAGTCATGTTAGGATCAAATATTAAAGAAAAAAGCATTACACTTTCTCCTTTTTCCAAATATCTTAAAGTTAAAGAAAGAGAGTCATAACCACCACTGAACATAATTAAATGTTTAGCAGATGATGAGTCCTTATTATTGTACTTTTGAAGGTACTTTGTTAACTCTTTTGAAGAAATATATCTACCGTTTTTGTAAAGTTTTTTATCTAAGCTTGTAAATATTTCCAAAGTTTCGTCATAATTGTTTAAAACCTTAAAAGCGTTTACAGTAATCGGTGCACTATAATGCGCATTACAAACAAAAGACTCTTTGATAAAATTGTTTTTAATTTTCAACTTTACATTATCTTTATCTTTAAGCTTTTCCATTTTTAATTATCCTAAAACAATTTCTTTGCTTATTTCAGATTTCCCCGATCAAAAGCTTCGTTTGCATCTTCAGTCCATTCAAGGAAGATTTTATCTTCAAAATCACCAAACTTTACTCTTTTTGAGTCTGCAGCTTTTTCAATATCTTCTATTTTGATTTTCAAAGACTTTATAAGGTTTGTATAAACCTCCAAAACATCTGCTAACTCATCCGTAATTCCGTCAAGGTCGTATTTCAACTCTTCATTAGAAACTGGCTCTTGACTACATTTATGATTCAGCCAATGTACCTTTTCTGCTACTTCGTTTGCTTCCTCTACAAGCTTATTAGCAAGTTCGTTTTCAAACTCTACATTATCCAATTTATGAGCTTTGAAAGAAAGTCCTTGACCAATTATAACATTCGGTATTCTATCTCTTACAAGCTTGTTGTGCGTTATCTTTTTCATTTACTCTCCTTTTGTATTCAAAACGTTTTGAAATTTTAATTCGATGTTGCTAAATTCCCAGCGGATGTAATTCATGACATCTATAAAAGCTCTTATAGTAGTTTGATCTGTAAGATCTTTCATATCTTTCGTAACATGATCGAGCATTTTATTCCTTGTATAATCAAGCAGTTCTTGATCTAAGTTTTTTTCAGACTTTTCTTTAAGAATATTTTGCAATTCTGATACCGGGGTTTCTGGTAGATATTCTTTCTTACCGTAATATCTCCAAATATTCATTGAATCCCACTGCAACCTGTTTCCAACTTTTGTTGGAAGAACTCTACAAAAATCCCTAACAAGGCAGAAAGATAACATTGGGATATTTTTAAGATCCCAATCTGTAACAATTGGGTTTCCGTACTCATTTTTAAATTTCTCTACTTGTTCGTAAGTAGGATCATTAAACTTTAAGCGAATTGTACCTTCTTTAAATTGAGAAAAGTCTAACGGAAGTCCACTTGGAAGATCTTTCCATTCCTGTCCGTCGATATACTCAATAACGGCTCCTTCGTCGTAGCACTTCTTTAAAAACTCTTTACTTTTGTCTAAAAAGCTTGAAGGTTCCTTTTTCTTAAACATTTCTTTCTCCTCATCTTTAAAACGCTTGTACCGGTAATCCCAGTTAGCTCTTGTTGCAATGTCGTACTGAAATCCTTCCTTTTCGATAAACTTTCGAAAATTTATAATATCTGCTGCACGCTCTGTATGTTCTGATTCCTTGCAATACATATCCAAAGAGATAGGTTGATTTTTAAAGAAGATTTCTTGTACAATGTTGAATGTATTTCTATCTGTATGTTTCATTGTTTTTAACCCTTTTATATTATAGTTGTATAAACGGTGTTCGTTACAACAATTCTCTTTTTCCTGCACAACGAACTATATTAGATTAAGAAAACTTGAACAAAATCAAGAAGGAGACATATGTTAGATTTTAGGAGAGCAGATGGTTCTTTAAAGGAAAGAGCTATTTATGCTTATGTTAAAAAACACAGTGACGACTTAGATGTAAAGCAGATATTATCGTTTCCAGGAAATAGTGTTATCGCAAAATATAAAAACTATTTAAAAAGTTGTAGCGGTATTTCAGTAGATGAAAAAGTAGAGACACTAGAAGGTGTTAAAGAGCAAGAATTCGATTACGAAAATCAAGTAGGCTTTTCGAGTGCAATTTTAAACTTTAAAAAGAGTTTTACTGAAGATGAGTTACTCAAGCAGCACGGTTACGATGTAACAAAATGGCGAGTTGTAAAGCATCAATGTAGTAAATGGAATTGCGGTTCTAAAGTTTTAATGGCTTCAAAGATTTTTGTTAAACCAAGGAACATTTTAGAGGGTTCTCCAGCTACGATAATGGAAAACATTAACAAGGCTTTAAGCATTAAACCCAAACCTTTCGAAGTAAAAATTAGCAAAGGAAATTCTAAACTTTTAGTCTTACCTATTTCAGATCTCCATTACGGACTTATATCCGACTCAAATACATCCGATAATATCTACGACATGCATATTGCAGAAAGAAGGTTGCAAGAGTATGTAATGACTGCACTTGACAATGTCAACCTTGGAGAAAACGATACCATTTTAATTACATTTGGTAACGATTACTTTAATTGTGACAATGTAGCAGGTACTACAGCTCACGGTACACCTCAGGATAACGAAGCTTCTTATTTTTCAATTTTTGACAAAGGTGTAAACTTAGGAGTTTCAATTATAGAGTATCTGTTGAGTAGCACAAAGTGTGCAATTCGTGTTGCAGCTGTACAAGGTAATCATGATCTTCAGTCAAGCCATGCAATGTCTTTAGCTTTGTACTTTAAGTACAAAGGTAATCCTCGCGTTAACGTAAATGTTAAGTCTGATGAAAAAGCAAGATTTTATTTTACATACGGTGCAAACCTGATTGGCTTTGGGCATGAAACAAACATTAAAGATTGTCATAGAATTATGTCATCTGAATGCAAAGATTGGTCAAATTATAAATACAGAACAATGTTCTTAGGACACTTACATAAAGAAGAAGTTTACGATACAGGTGCACTTGTTGCAAGAAGGTTGCCAATCCTTTCTGGAAAGTCAAAGTGGTCTGATTCAATGGGTTTCATGTCTCATCCGAGAGCGCAAGCTTTTGTTTTCGATTCAGAAAAAGGACTTGTTAATACAATTAATGTAGAAGTTCTTTAAAACTTAGCAAATTGACAAAGAAAAAAGGGCCTTTTTTGAAAAGGCCCTTTTTCTTTCAAAAAAGTAAATTAATAATGATTCTCTCCGTCGGAGTCGTTAATAAAGAGCTTCTACTATTTTGTGAGAAGGTCCTCTACCAAGCTGCTTTTCACGCAATGCAATAACAAAAGTTAAAAGTTTATTTTCGTTTGCTTCATCGAGCATGTAATCTAAACCTTTAATACTTTTGTCGAACTTTAAATAACGGTTAGCTTGCTCTTTCAAACCGATTTTTTCAAAAAACTCTCCAAGTGTATAATGCTCGTATTTTTTCAAGTACTTTGATTTAATTCCACTTGCTTCTTTTTTTGCAAGCTCGCGCTTTTTTGCAAAAGCAATTTTTGCTTCTTTTAAAGCAGCTGAGCGATCGTGCTTTTTTAAACTATCTTGAAGTCTTTTTGTAGCTGTCTTTTTAGATTCTCCAAAATCTAAAATCTCTAAGTCATCATCGTTATCTGTAGAAGGTTCATCTAAAGAAGTCTCGTCATCAGTGTCTACAGAAGGTTCATCTAAAGAAGTTCCATCTTCGTCAACTGAACTATCTTCGCTTCTGTATTCACCAAGTTCTGCGAGCATTTCATCTGCATCTTTTTCAAACTCATCCTTCGAGTCACCTTTCCAAGTGCTCCTGTCGTGAATTGAACCTTCTTTGTGATAACCGATTTCATAGGAGTTACCTTTTTCACTTTCTGTAAAGTTAAAAACAACTTCTACTCCAGAAAAATCACCTTTAGCTTCCCATGTATAGTCGTCCCAATTAAGCTCTATACCAAGCTTTTCTTCAAGAATTGCTTTTAAGTCTTCACCATCGAGGTTTGTAACATCTACTTTTGAACCTTTTTTGGTTGTTTGCTTTTCCGATATTCTATTATTCCTCATGTATGCGTCTCCGTTTCTATTATTTAGTGGTAAAAAACATTTTTAGAAAAATATTGAACTTTTTTTGTATCCACTAACTATATTACAAGTGTCAGTTAGGAAAAACAACAAAAGGCACTCATTGATAATGAAGATTTTTAATTAAAGGGGTATGTATATGTTTAAGGTTTTTGCTAAAACAACAGTTACGTTTAACACAAAACATAGCAATAATACTATGCATACTAATACATGCACAAAATGTTTCTTTAATAACAAGAAATTGAGGGCGAGTTGAGTCTTTAATGAATGTTGAATTTTTTGAAGGCTTAACTCGAAAGGGTTAAGCCTTTTTTATTGGAGTTTTTTAAGAAAATGAGAGGAAATGCGAAAGTGGCTGCTACAACAGCAGCCTTAGATAAAGCCCTTTAATTCTTTTTGAGCAGATACAAGGGCCGGTACGTTAATTGGTTAACGAACAGACTTTTAATCTGTAGGAGTTTTTTCCTGATGCGGGTTCGAGTCCCGTCCGGCTCAAGAAGAATTATTAGGGCGTGTGGCACAGAGGTTGTGCACCAAACTTTTAATTTGGATAAGGTAGGTTCGAGTCCTATCACGCTCAGCAATATAGCTGCTAGACTTCCTTCCAGTCTTAGAAGTCGTTCACATATTTTTTTTTGGATCGTTAGCTCCAACGGTTAGAGCGGAGGATTGTTAATCCTAAGGTTGCAGGTTCGAATCCTGCACGATCCGAGAGGTAGATATAGGAGTTCAGTTCGATTCTGAATTTAAGTTGGTCAATCCTTAAGCTACCATTTTATGGGGACTTAATTCAAGCGGTAGAATAGTGGACTGAAAATCCATATGTGAGGGTTCGAACACCTCAGTTCCCAAATATAAAAAGCATAAGGTGTTCCTATTTTTGCTGATGAAGCAATACACTGGTAATGTATTTTATTACACCTCGCTTTTTATTTTTTATGGTGCTTGTGGTGGAGTGGTCTAACACGCTTGACTGTGGATCAAGATTTCGTCGGTCCGAATCCGACCAAGTACCCCGATTAGTAAATCTTTCGAGTTTACGATGGTGGAGTAGCAACCAGAAAAGCGGGCAACAGCGTTGCACTGACCTGCTGAATGGCTAAGCCAGACTGGAAGAGTTGCTAAAGATTTACTTTTTATGCTACAATAGCTCAATTGGCAGAGCACGTGATTTGTAATCTCGGGGTTGTGGGTTCAATTCCTACTTGTAGCTTTAGACCCGTTCGCCAAGTGGTAAGGCTCCGATCTGCAAAATCGGTATACATGAGTCCGATTCTCATACGGGTCTCTTTTAAAAGCAAAGGTTGTTCCTATTTAAAGATTGTTAATCCGTGTGTCGATGGTTCGAGTCCATCCAATTTCCGAAAGGAAGTTGTAGCTCAGCTGGTAGAGCAACGTAAATTACAACTCGCTTTTAATTTCATGGGCTCGTAGCTCAAAGGAAGAGTAAAGGTCTCTTAAACCTTAGGTTGTGGTGTCAGGGTCCACCGAGCTCAAAACCTAAAAAGTAATTTAAAAAAAATGAAAAAACTTTTGAACTTTTTGAAAGTTTTTTACATATAATATTGTATATAACGAGTAAGAAACGTTATAAAGTTTGCCCTATTAGCTCAGTGGAAGAGCACTCGCCCTGTAAGCGAGCGGTCATTGGTTCGAATCCAAATATAGGGCTTTATGAGTAGAAGTTATAAAAAAGAAATCGGTTTCGGTAAATCTACTTTTGGTTATGCAACTCGAACAAAAAAGACAAGAGTTGACTATGCAAACAAAAGAAGACGAAAGAAAGGATTGCCAATTGTTAAGCAGCATTTTCGTTCCGATATGCAAACGGTGGAAGATTACATTGATTGGATTAAAAGAGATTTTGAGCCAAGAGGTTATGTAATTTGTCATTTTAATGCTTACTACAAGATTTATCAAGAGTGGCTTAATGGTCGTAAAGAAACAGAAGAGCTCATTAGAGAGTATGCTGTTAAGCTTTACAATCGCGATAAATCGAAATAGTTTGTATGGAGTGTTAGCTCAGTTGGTAGTAGCAAGCGGCTGTTAACCGCTAGGTCGCAAGTTCGAACCTTGCACACTCCGCTTCAACGTTAATAAAGCCGAGGTAGCGAAACGGGTCACCTAGGAAGGAGTGGCAGTGAGGTAGCGAAGGTTTAGATGCGGTAGACGTTTTAGAAATTCGCGAATCCGATGAATTAACGACAAGAAAAAATTTCTAGTTTTTTTGGCAGGTTTTCACTCCCAAAAACCTGCTACTTTTTTGTGCTGGAGAAGTTCATAAGGCTTGAACGTCGGACTCATATTCCGAATGTAGTTGGTTCGAATCCAACCTTCAGTAAACTACCAAGAAAATACTGGATGTATAATTGATTCTACATCTCCTTGAGCATCTCTTAAATGCTGTTGCCACCAATCTCCGTCATTCCAAACTTCGGGTTCAGTTCTTGGAGTAGTAACTTCTCCGTATGTGATATAATAATCTTTACTAGGTTGAGTAACAGGTATATAAGTTGTTTCTGGCTCTTTAGCTAAAAGCTTTTTAACAATTTCAAATTTTACTTCATCCTTTAAGTTTGAGCTTATAACCTCTTTGCACAAATCCTCGTTTGTCATGTTAAACCTCCTTTCACACAAACAAATCTATTTAGTTCGAGTTACTCGTTTACAAGTTTTCTATCTGTAGAGGTTAAGCCTAAAATTACAGAAAAGAAAAAGCTGCTCGAAATTGAACAGCTTTTTTTAAGAAAAAATCGGAAAGTTTTTAATACATTAAAGTTTCGTTTTTATACCTAATTTGAGCACCACCATATTTTTTTGCAATTTGAAGTTGTTTTAAAGCTCCTAAAGCTACATCTAAATCGTTGTCTATTTTTGTATCTAAGCATCCAATAGATACGCAAATTGGTTGATCTGCTAAACCAAATCTATAATTTATACCTGTCCAAATTCTCTGTAAATTGTCAAAAAATACAGTTTCTTCAACTTCGCTTTTAGCTACCAAAAAGAATTGATCTCTTGCATATCTGTATAAGCAGATATCGTCATTTGTATATTCAGATACAATGTTTGTTAAATTCTTTAATATCGTATCTCCTGCAACTTCCCCGTACTCTTTTACATAAGATTTAAAATTATCTATATCTAATACAGCAACGAAAGATATTGAATTTTTATGTTGTATTAAATCCTCGAATTTTGATCTGTTAAAACAACCTGTAAGCGGATCTTTCAAAGTCGTATCTAAGAGTAACTCATTTGTATTTGTAAACTTTGTTAAAGCAAAAGTGACTGCTAATAAAGAAAATAAATAACTACTTATAATTCCACCGAAAAGCTCTCTGTAATGTTTAATTAACCAATCGTTCGTAGGATATACAAGATCCGCTAGAAATTGTCCTTGAATTACAATGCGAGGTATCCAACGATTTACTTTCATTGAAATAATGATTAAATAAAATACAAGAACTATAATTGCTGAAATTATATGCTTTTTGTTTTTATAAGATATTAAACCAAATGCTGTACCGAGGATTGTCAAGTATGTAATGAAAACCAAAGATCTGTTTGTAAAAAGTGTAGCTGGGAAATTTATAAAGGCTGTTGCATATACTGCACAGATGTTAAAGACGTGATACTGTTTTATTGGAAGGAAACTTATAGCAATTGCTATAAGAAAGGTTAAACTAAAAATGATTACTCTAGTATTAACAATTGACATGAATGCACTAGAAGCTAGACTTAACCTTGTAATTACACCTATTCCGTTTGAAAGTACACCAGCAAAAAATAATGCGTACGCTATAAATTTCTCTACTTTAGAATCCATACAGGTTTCCTCTTAATTATTTTCAGTTAGTTCTCTAGAATTTTCAAAGAAAACTAAATGTAGTTGTTATGGCTACAACTACTAATAATACAACAGTTACTGACGAAGAAGCTAAAAAAACAGCTGAAGAAGAATCTACATCAACAAAAGACGCTGAAGCTGCATCAACCAGTCTTGTCGGTAAATATATAAATAGTACTTATCTAATAGATCAAAGTAAGAAAGCTTTATTAGGTTACAGTTTTTTTCCTAAAAGTGCACCACAAAGCTTACGCGGTATGAATGTATCTTTAGCAGGAAACATGTCTCCAAAAGTATTAAGTAAAATAACTATAGGTTTTAAAGAGAATTTTGAAGAAGGAGAAGATGTTGTAAAAAAAGACTTTGATAAGTTGATGAAACCAGTTAACACTTTATTAACTGGTTTAGTTGCTAGAATACCTGTTTTAAATAAATTAAATCTAAACATTGGTGGAAACAGTGGTCTGCGAGAAACAGGTATAATGGCATATGCTTTGTTTGGCGGATTAATGAAGATGGCAGGATTTAACAATATTGAGACGAATATTGGAGACTTTGACAAAGTTTACTATTACAATGTACCTATTAGAAAAGCTCCTCCTGCTTTATCTATGGGTTTAGGTAGTGATTTTGAAATTGAATTTCGATACGGATCTTGTAATGTGTTTGATGCATATTGGGAAGTCTATTACCCGTTAATGCAGTTAAAAGGTAATTTATTCCCAATTTTAAATCATTCTGGAGGTGGGCTTGGTACCATGTCAGGAGTTAAAGCTCCTTATCCACAGGAAGCTTTCGTTGCTTTATTGAAAAATGTTTTTACTCTCGGATCAAATCCAACTGGTATTTTAGGAGCTACAGAAGAATTAGGAAAAATTCAAGCTATGTTTGACGCTGACGATTCTCTAGAAGAAAAAGCACAAAAACAAATTGATAGATATAAAGGAAAAGGAAAACAATATTCAAAAGAAAAGAAAAAGCCTGAGAAGCTCAAGAAAGAGCTTGACAAATTTAAAAGCAAGTATCCAGCATTTATGTCGTTACCTGGTGCAAGCGAGGTAATAGCAGAATATGAAGATCAAATAGATTTTTCTGAAAGCGAAGGTGATCTACACTGCGAGGATATGCTTGCAGACATCTTACAAAATTATTACGATATAAAAACTAAAGATACAGAATTATCTAAGTTTGAAATAAACAGAGTTACAAAAGCAGATCCTGACTTTTTAAAACCTAAAGATAAGCAAGCTACTGTCGCTGTTGAAGAAGCACAAAAGAATTATGCCGAAATTATCAAATCTATAATTAATTTTGAACCAACTATGATTGGCCAAACTTTAGCTGACTTGTACAGTAAATATATAAGTAATTCTTGTAAACAAATATATTTTGCATTTCCAAGTAAGTATGTAACTAGTTTGGTAGATTTGCACGAAATTAACTCTACAACAGAAGCTGGTAAGAAAGCTTATCTATCGCTACAAAACATAATTTTTGAAGATGTGGATGTTAGTTTCGATTTTAGCAATGTAGATGAAAGAGGTTATCCGATGGCAGGTTCTTTACACATAAAAGCTATGTGGCCAGTAACAGGTCCATCAAGTGCTTTATCCTTTAGAAATCCAAGTAATACGACAGATAACATGAAAGAGAATATATCGGAGTTCTAAAGAAAATGATATTAAAAGTTCAAAAAGCAAATAGTACATATATAAGTAACCCTTTTTCAGAGAAGAAAAAAATTCTAGTACAAAATACTGGTAAAAAAATAAAAGCAAAAGCACTTAAAATTGGGGACTTTTTACACGGTGGTTATATAGTGCTAGATATTATTCCAAGTGAAAAGACTAAAAATGAAAATATAATTTTAACAAACTTCGATCAGCTTTTTTCTGAACTATCAAAGGAGTTTCTTAAAGAAGCAGTTTGGGATTTTGAAAACAAAGAAGCCCAAGATATCCTTAAGAAATACAATGTAGAACAAATAGATAGTTTGTATAATGGACTTAACTTTAAAACTAAAACTGGAGCTGAACAATTTTTACCAGAAACTTTTATGAAACAAGATACTTTTACACTTAACATTTCGAACTTAAACCAAGCAACCCTACAACGTTTGGACTAAATTAAAATTATATGCAATCAGAAGAGCTTAAAAATTACATTAGCAGAAACACTCAACTCTTTTTCAGAAGAGCAGTTATATACGACAACATGAAAATAGGGTCTGACATGATCAGAGTTAGACCTTTGCCAGATTTCATGGGTTTTGCTGAACAGGATTTGCCGTATTTTGCTCCTTTTAATCCTTCTCAAGTTATAAAAGGTGTATCTGAAAAGCAAACTGGTGACATTAAAAAAGCAACTCAAGTTTGGTTACTTTGTACAGATGATTATAAAGTCGGTTGGATTTTTAGCGAAGCAAGCCAGCAGTATGCTACTAGTCAAACAAAAGTAGATGCTGCATGGGCTTTTAATGCGTTTAAAACACACATATTACGTCAACACTTAAAAACAAAAGGTGTAAACTACGACGAGATAAAAATACTTTTTAGTAATCAAAAGTTTGTTCAAAATTACATGGAAGCTGGTATTAAAACAGATGGTACAAATACCAGAACTGCAGTATCTATAGATGCAATAAACGTAAGAACCGGAGAAAGGTGGATAATATTACAATCCGGTACATCTATATCTATCATGCAAGATGCGATTGAATTTCGCGTAGGATCTCCAAACAAGGATACTTCTTGGATTAAAATTACGGCTGGTATGATAGAATTAACAGCAAACAATATTGTAATTTACGGACGAAACGCGACATCTTTAGGAAAACACGGAATGAAAGTTTGCGGTATTTTAGGAGCTCCATCAGGTTTGGATGGTTCGCCAGTTACTCCAATTCCAGATGTAACTGTTTAAATCCAACTTTTAGTTTGCTTTATCCAAGTTTCAATTTTTTGATTACTTAACTCATCCTTAAAAGTGTTTTTATACTTTTCAAGTATAGGTAATGAATTCCTAAATCTATTTTTTGAATTTTGTTTAGTTAAACTTCCGGGTCTATGAAAGTGTACATGGAATGCAGTAGGTAAAACTACAATTTGATTACTAACAACGTTAAAATACTTTAAGCAAAAAAGCTCTCCTTCAAAGTTTCTTAAATCAACATCAAAGTTAATTTGCGGATTTTGCTTTACAATATTTGTTGAAAAAATCAATCTATTTATGTCTGTCGGAGTCCAAGACTTTTCAAAAGCTGGACTTTTATTTGTTTGTATACAATCTTCACTTTGTAAAGTTTGAAAAATATCTTTAGTGTGTATTGTAGATGCATAAACAGCTTTTTCTGGAAAAAGTTGTAAAGCAGAGTTTACACTATCTATGTAATTTGCACTAATAGCATCATCTGGGTCTAAAAAAGAAAAGTAAGGAGTCTCTACGAATTGTATACCTGTATTACGAGCTGCGGCTGGCCCAGAATTAACAGCTGTACTAGTTACAACTACGTTTTTATTTTCTGCAAAAAGCTTTTTTAGAAAAAGAGGTGTACCATCGATAGAGCAATCATCAACAAAAACAATATTAAAGTCTTTATTTTGTTGCCTTATTAAACTTAATAAGCAATAATTTAAAAATTGCATAGCGTTATAAGTCGGTATAATTAAAGTTACTTTACTCACTAGTTAATCCTTTTAATGCTCTTTCTAAACGTAAAATATCTGTATCTTTTACATCTCCAGTTTTTAGAATGTTTTTTCTAAAAAGTAAACCTTGTAATTGCTGAGTCTCTAAACTCGTGTGAAAAGTTGAAGGTATTTTTTCTCCTCTACTTTTTTCCGATGCAGAACCTTCCCCGATTTTTATATTTGAATCGTCAAATATTTTTACTTTGTTATTCAAATAACTTTTTAATAAAGCTGTCCTTTCTTGAATGAGTTTTGCTTGCTTAATTCCCCAGTAATCTTTTGGATATCTATAATATTTATTATCTAAACCTTTATAAAAATCTGGTGCTTTATAATTATATAAAATTACTTTATTTAAATTCCAATTTAACTTTAAGTACTCTGCTAGCTCTTTTAAAGCTCGGGATTTGTCTGTGTTTGTAGGAAAGACTTGTTCGATATCCAAATCAATTACACTTTTTAAGTTTTCGTAACAAAGTGGACTATACGCATTACAAGAAAAAACAGTTTTTCCTCTATAGGTAATTTTATATGTCCGCATCTCTAATGTACTTAAATCAATTACGAGATAGTCAGGATTTATAGACTCTATTGTAGATAATGCAGTTTTATTTAAATCAAACTGCATCGTCTTTTTTGTAAATGGAGCTGTCTCTTCTTTACCTTTTATAAAAGGGGCTTCGTAAAAACTCTTGTAAGGAATATTCAAACCACTTTTAGTTGTAATTCCTAAAAAACAAGGTTGAAAAACATACGGTTCTATCTCGATGTCTGTACCAGTAACAGCCTCTTTTAAAGTGTTCATACTGTTGCATACGCCAAGTAAAGCTATCTTTTTACTCATCTTTTTAAACCTCGTAAATGCATTTATCTGGATACAGTCTCTTAAAGGCCTCTTCTATAAGTCTATAATCCTCGTCTGTAGCTCTATCTGAATCGTTACAACAAATTGCACGAGGCCTTTCAACTGTAGTTTTCAAAGCTTCAAGAATTTTTTTCGTATCTATTCCAACTTGGAAATATTTGAATCTGAATGTTTCAAAAACACCATGTCCGTGAAAAAGTGCATACTCTGTAAATATGTACTGATTGTAATTTTTAGCTTCTCTAAAACGTGTAATCGAAGCCTCAATTAAACTTTTGTATCGTTTGAAAACCTCTACATTAATGGATTTTAACATTGGTTTTCCGATATGCTGTAGTTCGTATAAATGTTCTCCGTCTACGTATTTTGATAAATACTCTGGTACATCTCTAGCAGCTAACTTTAAGCAGTTAATTGGAATTTGAGCCCAAACTTGATTTATATCTCCATCGTGCCAAAGTTTTCTAATATGTAAATCTGCTTTTAATTTACCTTCTTCTGGGAAATAAAATTTCGGTTTTAAGATATCGTTTGGATACATATCATCATTTGCATATATAAACTTTTCTGACAACCCTGGGATTCTATGCAAAAACATTTCAATAGCACAACTGTTAAACGTTGGTAAGTACTCCGCAGGAATAAAATCTTTATGTAATACAATGTGTACTTTTGTTTGATCTATCCAATCTGGTACTTGATCTGGATCAGAAACTATCATATGTATTACACTTATCCAAGGCATCCACTTTTCTATAGCTCTGAATTTATACTTAAGTAACTCTTCGTGCGCGTTAAATCTCTGGAAGTCTATAACGTTGTTGTACTGTTTATATTGATTCTGCCATTGAGCTTTTGTACAGTCGACATACGGGAAGACATAATCGATTTGACTTGGTCGTGTAATTACACCTTCAAAATGTTTCTTAACGTTAGATTCTATATACTTAAAATTCTCAATTTTCTCTAAATCGAGTAGCATAGAACTAAAGCTTTGCAAGAACTTTATTTTTCTAGCATCTTTTAAATTACTATGTGATAACGAATTTTGCTGCAGGACGTAATTATATGTAGGTTTATCTAGAGATAATATTTTACCAGATTTACAAACAGCCTTAATGTTAAAGATTGTATCCTCGCACATATCACAATCTGCAAACTTTATTTGATTTTCTTTTATTAAAGAGCTTTTATAGATTTTATCCCAACAGTGCCCGATATCGTATAAAGGAGTTGATAATATTTTTCCATCCGAAATTTCGTAAATACCGGGTTCACCTAAATGCCATCTTTTTGAAACTAATCCTTCTTTAAAAACGTTTACAGCTGTTTGTGCTATATCTACGTTTGCTTCAATTGCGCTGTTTATTAAATAACTAAAATGATTTGGCTCGATCCAGTCATCGGCATCTACAAAACCAATCCATTCTCCTTTTGAAAGGTATATACCTAAATTACGAGTTGCACCAGGACCTTCGTTAAATTTGTGAATTACTTTGAATCTAGAATCTTTAACTGCAAAATAATCGCAAATTGTACTCGAGCAATCTGTACTGCAGTCGTCTATTAAAAAGCATTCCCAGTCTGAAATATCCTGAGCTAAGATAGATTTTAGACACTTCTCTAAAAATCTTTCTGCATTGTATATTGGAATAATAATCGAAAGCTTCATACAAAATAAAATTAGTTTTTTGTAGAAAAAAGCTTCGGGATTTTTTTTCAAAATTTATCGGAAATTCCCAAGGATCTTCTTACCTTTAAGATTTTTGGAAACATTTTTGCATTCCAGTCGATCATCGTTTCGTTTCGAGGCCAAGCTTCATCTTCTGGAAGCATCGCACTTGAGTCTAAACCACTTTCGTAATAGAACGCGTGGTAAAGCTCATGTGTTAAATCTTGATCGATTGCAGGATTGTTACTTGGCATTTGTTGAGTACAATACTCGGATATGTAATCGTTTTTGCTTATCCATATCTCTTTTCTGTAAAGTTGTGTTAACATCGAAGCTTCTTGCTTTTTTAAAGTCTCCGGAATAATACCTTTTTCTTCGAGGTTAACAACTCTTAATGTCCATTCTTCACCTAAAATGAGTATCTTTTTACCATCTAACTTGCTAAGTTTTTCGATTGTCATTTTTCTCTACAAAAGCTCCCAACTGCAATATAAGTTTTTACCATTGTTTGCTACAAATAGAATTCCAGGTAGAAACTTACCTGGAATTTTCTGATATTTAAAAAATAACGTAAAAAACTACAATTGCCAATCAGCTACAATACGATTTTTAATACTTGGATTCTGCTTCAAGAAATCGTTGAATTGCTCGGGATTGGTGAACTCGTACTCGACTTTTGCTGTAGAAAGCTTATAATGAGGCTCTTGAGCACAACCTGTAGGAGCTCTTTTTGTTACCCAAGCATTGCGAGCGTTAATCTGTTTAGCAGCTTCTTTTTTACTGAATGCTTGAGTTGTAAAATAGGATTTTTCATTATCGTAAGTTGCTCTTGCGGAGATTAAATAAATATTCATATACTTTGTTTCTGGAGCAGCCTCAATTGGAGGAAGAGCTGGTTCGAGCATTGCTTCTTCCAAGTCTTTAATGTACCTTGTCCAACCGTTAATTTGCTTTTGGAAATTTTTTCTACTCCAATCGTCTAAAGTGTATCCCGGGTCTTTTGTACCGTTTAAATAATCCGTTCTAGTTTGAATGTCCTCTTTAACTTTCTGAATTTGACTTTCAGCTTCTACCATAAGTTCGTCAAAATAAGCTTCGTAGTCTTCATCTGTAATTACTTCTTTAAGACCTTCGATAATTACATCTGCAAGCTCTGCTCTTGTAACTCCTTCTCTTTTAAAACCATTTTTTGACTCGAACTTCTTAACTGTCCAAGTTGGGCCCTGATAAACTAAAGAATCATCACCTTCTGCAATAATATCAAGTCCTTCACCAGCTCCGTGATATTTCCAAATCCAAGCTGACTCTCCATTGCAATGTTCGAAAATTGGACAATCATCTCTATGACCTAAAACGTATGCAAGTGTACGATACACTTTCTTATCTTTTTTATCTCCACACTTAAAAGCAAATCGCTTTGCTGTAAGCTCTCTTGCAATGTCGCTTTTAAACTTGCTATATGGATTTTCTGGTGCTTTGTATTTAACTGCCATATAAAAAATACTCCTTTATTCACTTAAACAATAAGTACTACACATAATATAGGTTTCTAAAAAGAAAAAAGTCAAAAGAAAAACCTCTCAAGAAAAGAGAGGTTTCTAGCAAATTGTTAATTTAAATCTCTTCTTTTATGTAGTCATAAAGTCTTCCATAATCTGAAAGGTCATAAGTCTTTTCAGGATTTTCTCCAATTGAAATGCTTCCACCCCAATCCATTTCCCATATAAAGTAATCTGCTAAATCTTCAAGCTCGTTAACTTTTTCTTCTTCTGATAATTTACTTATAGATATTCCAAGCTCTTCTGCAATTTCTTCCAAAGATTTTCCTGGAGAATTTTCTTTATAAGTATCTAATCTTGTTTTATAAAAAGCTTTTTCATTTACAGCTGCAAAGAGAGTAACAACATGCTCAAAGACAAGGTCGGTAAGCCACTTTGGCATTACTCCACTTCCATCTTCTACAAAAGGATTCTGCTCTACCATTAAATCATGCTTCTTGTTTAACTTTTCATATTGCTCTTTAATCCTTTTCAATCTTGCAATAAAAGTTTCTTTAGTCATTTTTCTTTATCCTTGTTTCGTTATTAGTTATTAAAAACTCCGCAGTATTTCTCAAAAGATCTTTTACATCATCGGAGTAGCCAAAACGCTTTTGATTCATTTCAATAGACTTAAAAATGTCACCATCGTCGTGTCTTTCTGAGGAAGCTTTCCAATCGCAAATCAATTCAATCATGTCGATGAGATTCATATCTCTCATTCCATTCTTGAAATGTTCTGGATGATGCCTATTATTTGCATAATGTCTATCGAGTGCAGGTTTCAAACCATCTAAGAATGATTTATATTCATCACTACCGTAAGTACAATTTGCTAGCTTTGGAGTATATTCATCGAATAACTCCTTCTCTACAGGATCTTCAATTTTATCCCAATCGTGCAATTCACCTCTTTCGTACAAAGTATCCGCGCAAGCATAAACATACTGCTTTACTTTTGCAATATGCTTTTTGGTATCTTTTGTTGAATCGTAACTCATTATTTTTTCTCCTTTCCAAAATCGTTGTATCTTCCGGAGCTAAAAAACTCTTCATAGAAGTTATCTCGAAGAGTATCCCAAGCAACTATAGAATCTATATCCTCATTGCTACAAGCTTTCGATTGCTCTTCCATAAAGTTCAAAACCTTTTGCATAGCGTCTCGGATAACTTTATTTTCTTTAGTCAAACAAATCTCTACTGCTTGTGTATCTTCAAAATCCTCTAAGCTACCGGACTTAGATTGCTTACCAAAATCAATTCCGTGATCAAAGCAAAGATTATTTTTAGCCTTTTCTCTTTCTGCATTATACTTTCTTTCGTAATATTCGGAAATTTTGGCTTCTAACTTCAACCACTCGCCAGTTCTTTTATGCAGCAATACACAATCTTTTTCAGCAACGTTGTTTGGAACTTTGTAGCAATCGATCCTAAAAGTTTCAGTACCAAAACAACCAAACTTGTAAATGCCAGCTGGTTCAATTCCATTTACATGTTTATAGAATGGTGAAAGCTTCATAAAAGCAGCTACCTCAGGACATGCATAAATTGCATCATAATCGTTTGAAATTATCATAGTTAATGTATTTCCAAAAAGGCGAGCTGCATCAAGTAACTTCTTTGTATCGTCAATCTCTACATTACTTAAATCAGCAACCTTTTGATCAAGTCGGGCTGTTGCAAAAGCTTTTTTTATTCTTTTGTAGTCTGCTTCAACCTTTACTTGAAACTCATAAAACTTTTTGAAATAGTCTCCTCCTAAAGATTCGAACATGTTAGGATCTGCTTTTCTGGTTTCTTTTATAAACACATAGTAGGGTTTAATCATTTTGTCTCCTCGTTTACTTGTTTTGCAATCTCTTCCCAATCTAAGTCAAGTGACTTTATAGCATCGACAATGTCGTGTAATAGCGGAGTTGGTATTTTAGAAACTTTGCTGACATTTATGATTCCTAACTTTTCGCATTCGTCAAAAAGCTCTTCTCTTTCTTTTGAATCATCTTTTATTCGATATTCCCAATCTTTTCCAAACTTTATACTTTCACCAAATTCTTTATCATCAGGACCAATTGCAAACTCTACATCAAACCACTCGTTTTCACTTTCCGGAAGTCCCGGAATACAAATTCTTGCTTCAACTCTTTTACCATCTATAAGAGCTTTCATTGCTTCTTTCCAATTAAGCAATGTCGGATCTTCAACTTCTGAAAGAAGTACCGGTTGTAAGTTATCGAAGTTTGGAGCTTCTGGAACTAGGGTTTCTGCAATTTTTTCAACTAAGTTTTTTTCAGCTTGCTCTTTACGAAACTCTCTTATATGTTTATTATGATCTTCTATAAAGTATCTCGCGTCTTGCTTGTTGCGATATGCTCTTATAAACTTCCAATCCTCTTCGCTAAATTGCTGACCAAGTTCAAAATAGTTGTAAAAACCGTCAGAAATAAATTCACAAACAATAAAATTAAACTCTGCTGAACTTCTCCTGAAAGGAACCCATAAAACTTCAAGATTCTTTTTTGCAAAGTCTATATAAAAAGTAAGCCATGTATCAAAAGGAAAAAGCGTGTTTATATGACAAGGTTTAATTATTTGTTTAAGCCATTTTTCGAATTCGTCTCTCCAGCCTACTTGAGATACTGTATAGAATTCTTTTAAAGGAATTGGTTTAAAGTCTACAGTTTTCTGCAAAGAACTTTTTTCCATATAGTATAACTCCTCCTTTTGTATTTTGTTCCTATAGAGGACTTTTTTTAGCTAAAAATATTCTTGCACTTATACATTTTAATATAGGTAAGACTTACAAAGAAAAAGCTGCTCTTTTTTTGAGCAGCTTTTTGAAAGTTGCTTTAATTACTTTGCTGTTGCAGAGCTTGTATCGGTAGCTATAAGCGAAACATCTGTTCCGTTAATTACAAGTTCGTAAAGTTTATCAGGAACACCAGATCTCCTATAAATAATGTATCTGTAGTAGAATTTAGTACGTATGTTATTTTTTAGGTTTTCAAAATCTACAAAACGGTTAAAATCTAGGTTATTTGAAGCTTTATTTATTGTATTTTCGTATGTAGTTTCATACCAAGATTCAACCTCTTCAACAGTAGCACAATCTGGAACCGATATAAATTTTACAGTATCTCCATTATCGCGCTGTGCTGTAATTTCATTGTTTGAATTACCAGTACCGGAATTTTCTGGAGTTTTAAAATCAAAACCACCTGAAGCCGAATTAGTACAAGCAACAAGGCTGCTACCAAACAAGGCTGCTACCAAAACTAACAGAACCAAATTAAACTTCTTCATTTTCATACCTCTTTAAAAGAAAATTTTTGCTATTTTTCTACCTTTCTAGCAGAAAACCAATTCGTTACTACCTATTTGTAACGTTTTTACAGTAATATTATAGGCAGAGTTTCCTGAGAATTTCCAAAAAATTTTAAAAAAATGATTTTTTACACGGATTTTCTACATTGGTCTAAAAAACCTTTTCCATATGTTTTTTCTGCATATTGTAAAAAAGGTTTTATATCATTTCCTGTAATGACATCTATCCCTAATTTATCTATCAACTCTATTTTAGCGACTTCTTTTTCGTTTAATCCTTCCGCGAGGTGCGTACCTTTAATTTCGATTAACTTATCGTGTACTTTAAAATCTGGATGAAAAATGTGGAACTTTTCATCATCTTCTTCCAGTTTATACGGTATTTCAATATCAGGATGATACTCAAACGGAATACCATAATCACGTAAATAGATGTAGTAAGCTAGCTCCCAAGAAGAGTCGAAAACAATATTATCTAATATATACTGAACCTTTCGCATGCAAAATTAAGCTTCTTCTGTTAAGCTTTTTGCAACTGCGAGTAACTGCTCTATTTCTGTTTTTTGCTCTTCCGTAAGCAGTAGTTGGTTATTGTTAGTTGCTATTTGATTTTTCAAATCGGTATTTTCGTTTTTCAATACCTTAAGTTTTGCAATTAAATCTTTTATAAGCTGTAAAAGAGCTTGATTTGCTTCAAAAATATTATTCATAATGACAATTATAGTTTAGCTCACAGCAGCTGAATTAAACACAACTTTAGACGCTTTTAATATTCGAATAAAAACCGGAGACGTATATACGACTTTTCCAAAAGTAAAATAACCTTCGTTTACAGCACAGGGTGCATCTTCTTTAACTGGTATAACAAAAGGTTTAGCGAGATTTTGACAATCTAACCAATCTGTATTTCCTTCTGATTTTATATACATTTCTCCGTCATGCTCTATATCAATATTAATGTGACTGTAGCAATCCTCTGCATCAACTTTAAAACACAATGCAGATTCGCTCGGGTCATCTATTGTATAAACTCCATGATAAAGTTTTGGTTCCCAACTTTCAAGTGCTTTTTTAGAATCCCAAGCTTCTCCATAATCTCTAAGTGGTGCATGTACACTTGCAGATGGAGTTGTAACTCTATTAGACTCATCACTGTAATCGGAATCTATATCAAGTTTAACCTCGTAAGTAAATACATTTTCTTTTTTAATGTTAAAAGCTTTTAGCAATAAAAATCTTGAAGAGGCTTTTATTTCGATATCTTTATCGATCTGGAACTCTCCGGAAGTCGGTTGATGTGTATCTACTTCAATATCGTAAGTAAATTGAACATTTCTATTTGCATCTAAAACGGTTAATGTAAAAGGATGCTGCGGTCTGAAATACTGTAAGAAATTATTTTTTACAATAAAAGTAAAAGGTAAAGAGTAAATAGTATCAAATTCGTGAGGAAAATAAGCAAAACCGGATGTCCATTTTGTTTTATACTCCTGTAAAGTTTCTTTTACATAAGTATTTTCTGCTTGAGCTTGGGCTTTAGAGATGTACTCATCAACTCCAATTCTAATCGGTTTGGATAATTTTGAGTTACCATTATCATCTGCAATTCTTACTCTTAACTCTACAAAAGGATTTAAAGGGTCGATTGTTGTAAACAAATCCAATAAATTAAAAGTTAATGCATACTTATTTCTCCAGTAAAAAGGATTTACATCATCGACTGTATAGACATTTTCTGTTTCAAGAAGTTTCCAATAACTTCCTTTTCCTTCAAGTATATCTGCTATAGAAGCTACATGACTTGTTTTACTATCATGTACTAAAGCTATACTTGTTGCTTCTGTAAAATTGTTTGCAATACAGAATGGCTCTACAATCAATTGACAATTCTCGCAACCTGCGTAAGATTTGTAAAACTTTAAACGTAAAACATCGTACTCTTCGTTGTTTTGGTAGCAAATAGCTTTAAGAGGTTTTTCTCCATCTTGAGTAATACTTAAATTTCGTAACGGAAAGTTTGCAGCTGTAAAATCCTCGATCATGTCATCTGCATACTCTTTGGTTACAACATCCGTCGGTTTTACTGGAATGTAACCAGGCTCCATAGTCGAGCTACCATCTTTTAAAAATACTTTTTCCTCGGTTTGGGCTGTATAAATGACTACAGAGATAGATGTAATTGGATCTATTGGTTCTACCTGACAAACAATAGATGCATAGTCTTGTTTTAAAGTCGGCAAAAATTGAAGTTCGTTTACTTGCTTACCATTACAGTAATATTTAATACCTGTATATTTATTTTTAGGTGTTATTGCTAATTTAAGTTTTTCATTAAAAAATTGAGTTCTATACTCCGAATCTTGCGTTAAGTAAACAGTCTGACGCTTAGCAATAATTTTTCCGTTTTCATCTGCAAAGTAACCGTTTACATCCGGTACAGTATCGTAAACTTTAGCTTCGTATAATTTTATTGGTACTCCAACTCCGGAGTTTCTATCAAGTCTACCTGTCAATTCCATTTGTAATTTCCTCTACTTCGATGTTGGAGAATTTTCCAGTTGCATAAAACTCAATAAAATTAAAAAGATCTTTTGCAGCTTTTACATCTCGTTTATCCAAGCTATCTGGTCCATCTTTTAAGGCTTGTTTAATAAATTTATGTTCACCTGGAAAATCGTCTACTTTTGCTAAAACTTTATCCGGATTAGTTGCTAAATCGTTTATAAAAATATTCAACCAATTTGATGTAACTTGTGTAAACTGTTCGCTGTTTTCTACATTCATAATAGCAATTAGTTAATAGCTTAACTAATTTGAATATTATGTTAACAGCTGAAACTAAAACAAGCACACTTTGGAAAGCCCACAAAGGTTGGGGTTCTACACATACAGAAAGAGAAACATTTGAAGAGTTATATAGATCTTTTAAAGAAATTTCTAGTAACTCGATTTTAGCTTACGGAGATTTACTTCCAAGAAAACCTACAGACCAGTTTTTTGAGGATGTAAAAGCGCTCGATGCTACAAACGATACTGTTTACTATAAAGAGTCTTCTTTTAGAACTATTCCTTTAATCAAAAAACATGTTAATGTAAGACTTACACCTGTTTCGCAGAATTGTGATCATGCATTCGTTATTGCAGATGTAAAAGGTAATCAGATTAAAAATATCATTCCGTACGATTTTAGTGATAGTGGAATTTACAACTACAAGCTTACGGACTTTTATGGTAATGAAATTCCATGGGGTATTTGCGACTGGGTTATAGATACCAACTCTAGTTTGTTAACATTTAACAATGGAATACCAGACACTGTTAGTGCAGCTTATCCTCCAAAATTAACTTTTTATCAGTACATCGGACCTGTTGGAGAAAGACATTATATAGATGCTGTATTGTTTGATATTACAGAAGCTGTTTACGAACCATATAAACCGGTTTTGGATATTACAGATCTTGTATCAACTCAACTTGATCAAATTGAAAAGGACTTTTTTAACAAAACAAAATTCTCCGGAGATGATACAAACCCTGGTATTGGTTTACAATATAACGTCTTATCTAATGTAATTAAAACTGCGACTCAAGATCCAATAAAAGGTTACGACGATAATAGTAAAGCTCAAGTTGTAAGTTTAATTTCTCATTTAAAAGGTTCTACAACAGATGCAGAAGTTCTATTTGTAAGTGAAGGAATTGATACTTCAAAAACATATAATATTCAAATAGAAGAAGGTGCAGCCGAAAAAGATAATATTGCTAAAATAGAAACTGAAGATGGTTTTTTCATCATCCGAGGTTTGCCAGGAAATTATCAAGTAACAGTAGAGGAAGATCAAAGAGCATATGCAGCTCTTTTAGTTAAGGATAACGATACTCAAGAATACGAGGTTTTTTATCCAAGAGAAGAGTTAAATGTTACTTTAAAACTTCCAGTATTTGTAGATTTAATTAATTTCCCTCCACATTTAAAGTTAACTACATTAACATCTTACTCGGATCACATTACACCACAATTTTACGGTCCACGTGTTGCGGACTTTGTAATTGCAGCAGGTAACTCTACAGTTAATTGGCGTTCTGCAGATTATGTAGTTTACAATTATGAGGGTTTTTTCTTAAGAGATGCAATCGCAGCAAGAGAAGGTAATCACATTTTCTTAAGAAACGGTATTTACGAAAATGATAATAAAGAATTGCTCATTCCAAACAACATTTATCTGCACGGTGAATCTCGAGAAGAAGCAATCATTAAAAATGCAAAAATTAGATTAGGTAAAGATGCAAGCTTAGATACTCTCAGTTTTCAAGACTGCGAAGTAATAGTTGATAGTTATGCAGCAATAAAGAATTGTAATTTTACAAATACTCCAGTTTATGTAAGAAATGGACAAAAAACAGCTGTAATGCATGGTTGTTCTTTTGAAGATTTGGAAATAGATGGAAACGATCACATTGCAGATTCTCAGGTTTTACGATTAAAGATAACAGGTTCTGCAAACTTGTTCGGTACAGCTGTTGTTGAAACTTTAGATGTAAATAACGGAACTTTTGAAGCATTCGGGTCTTACATAAAGAGTTTTAAGCACACAGATGGAACATTTTACATAAACTCATGTAACATCGGAACATTAAATGTAATAAATAGTAGCAAAAATTCTGTATTAAATACAACTGCAATCGGTTATGTTGAAAATCTTCCAGACTTTATCAAAATCGATACGAGTTATGTAACAAAGTTTTCTGACAAAATTACAAGAAGAGTTTATCCAGATGAAGCTACAATTCCGTATTACTCAAGTTTCGAAAGAAGAGTTTACGCAAAGTTACCAGATCCATTCTTATATGATGAAGAAACAAATAAATTAAATATAAAAATCGATACAATTGAGCATACGATTTTTATTAACAAAAACGGTGAACTTCAATGTAGATTCTTCTCTGCAGATGAGATTTGGATTAAAGATCCCGATATTTTTAAAACTCAAATTGAAGATGTTTACAGTGAACATGCAGATACAAAATTAGATCATCCAAAGCCAATTCATGTAGAAGAGGCTTTAGTTGATATATACTGGTCTAAAGCAGATTTAAAAAATGGTAAAGTTCCAATCAGTCAACTTCCAGATTCTGTTGCTTACGGTGGTTTAAGTTTAGTTGGAATGTGGTCTTTTGAAGACAGCGAAGGTAAATATCCAACTTTTGCAGATGTAGATACTCAATTTGGATCTGATGACGAATATACAGGGTTACAAAACGGTTGGTTCTTTATTGTAAGTGCATCTCATGCAGAAGATGATCCAGTTAAACCTCAATATTCAGAAGATGGTGTTGAATGGACTGCGGGTGACTGGATTATTTATACAGGTGGAAAAAAGCATCTTATAGACTACTTAAAACCAATTCGTTTCTTGTATAAAGGTCAAAATGCAAGCTTACTAGAGAGTTCAAACGAAACTGTTACGTATGAAATTCCATTAGAAAAGATAAAGCATGAAGTTTCTGGGGATGGAAGTTTTGAAGGCTCTTACGAAGGTAGCTATGAAGGTTCTTACGAGGGTAGTTACGAGGGAAGCTCAGAATCGAGTGGTGGAGGTGTTACTGTAATTGATTATGGTACAGTAACAATTGATAAAGAAGGAAAAATTGTAAAGACTTATAACTTACCTCGTACTTTTACAATTGGTAAGCTATTAAAAGATGTTCCTGGACTTTATATTCGAGAGTATCAATACTCAATGGTATCAGATGGAGATAGCTGGTCAAAATTAGATAGAGCTTATCTCGACCCTGTATACTCAAGATTACCAAACTTAGCAACTGCTGCAGGTGCAGACAATCCACAATGGTCTATTGAAGATGGAGGAACAGGTCTTTTAAGACTTTCTTATAAGTCCCTTGCAGAAGCAATTCGCTTAATTAACGAAACTCTTTTAAAGCTTTCTCCGGATAGACCTACATCTATTCAAAACATCGATGTAATTTTTGATGAAGAAAAAACTACAGCTAAGCTTATAGATGTATATCCTATCAGTACAGGTTTGCAATTAAATCAAGTTATTAAAGAAAACGAACCTTTACATTATTATGATTCTGATTCCGGAAAAATATGCTTTAAGCAAAAAGGTGATCATGATTATTTACCTCTTGAGAATTGTTTTTACTGCGGTACTTCATCAACAATAAAAGTTTTAGACTACGAAGGAGACAAAACAGAGGATGTTACCGATAAATATGCAACAATCGAAAGGTTTGATCCTTATCAAAAATACAGATTAGGTTTTAGAGCACCAACTGTAATGGATGCTGCAGAGGTATCTGGTACAATAAATCTCGGAGAAGGTGATTTTAGAGTTGCTCATAAGGTAAGGTTTGTACAAGAGGATTTAGTATGCACACCACAAGTAACAGACTTAAAAGAGACTTTAGAAGGTGAAACACGTTCATTTATAAGCTTTGTAGAAAGTAAAATTTATAAATTCGAATCGATAAAAGTTCAACCGTGTACAGCTCAAACAGTTAACTTGCGTGTCTTGAATACTTTCTTAAACTCTTGTAGGACAGGTGGATACGGATACGTACCAAACGGACAAAAAATTACCGGTACATTCTTAATTAAAAACTTTACAAAATACGGAGTTGTAGGTAAGGATGCTAATATCGAATTAGCAGCTACATTTGCAGGTATTGATTTACCAATTACAATTGAATCTCAAACATTACTTGAAACAGATACAACGTACGAAACTTTTGATTTGGAAGTTGCATTTACTACTACTTTGCCAGCAGAAAAGGATTATTACGATAGTCAATTGTTGGTAACTGTAAGCGCAAGAAACTTCGATCAAGAAATTAAAAATGAGCAAGTTTTACTTATAAAAGATTTAATTACAATCAATCCCGATTCAATTCAAAAAATTGTTGAGCCAAGTGGTGCACTACTTTATCCGACTCTTGGAAGAGGTTCAAATACTTTCGGAGATGAGTATTTAGGTAAAACAGTTCTAAATGTAATCAATAGTCCAGAGCTTGTTTGGGAAGAAAACGGTTATGGTTGGCCAAAAAGGAGTAAGTTTGTAGATAGATTTAACTTACCAGAAAACGATTATGCAATTCCGGAGCAGAATGGTATAATTGTAGGTGACAATACCTATAGGTTTGTTTGCTATAAGTTTAGTTTTGACAAAATTCAGGATTTGTGCGGCTTTAATGTAAATTTTGAATGGGCTGAAAACGAACCTAAGTTAAAATCTATAGATGGTACTTACGAAAACATAATGCTTCAAGTTTGTGTAGATTCTTTAGAAGCAAAACATAAATATTTGTTAAACGGAAATAAAGCAGTTCCAGTTTTCTTTGAAGCTACTTTTGAACAAGATGAAACTTGCAACCACCCAGGAAAAAGTAATTTAACAAAACGAAGAATTACATTTGGTAGAAAACCTATTCCTATACAAGATATTTATATAAGAGTTGGTGTTGCAAAAGATTCAGGTGTTAGAATTAAAAAATGCTATGTGACAACAGAGGAGTAAACTTTTGAGTAATACATTTGATTTAAAATCTGCTAAATTATATAAACCGGGCGCATATGAAACTTTTGATGATAATTTAGCAGATATACTAGTCGATGTTTTAAACGGAGATGAAAAATTATTAGAGATGCCAGAAATACAATCTCTTGGTGCTCGTAACATAAAAGCAGCTTTAGAGTGGCTTGCAACAGCGGATGTAAATGGCGATTATAAAGATTTGTTAGCAAAAGAAGGTTGGCGTTTGATGTATCGTCGACGTCCTCCAACACCAGAAGAATACTTAACTTGGGATTGGATCGGGGCTCAGTCAGAAGGTTTGTGGCCAAATGTTAGGCATGCGTTTGTTGAATTTATGAATTTAAGTCCACTAAATCCAAAACGCGGATTAGCTCTATCAACCAGTATAGGTTGGGGAAAATCGCTCTTAACCAACTTGTGCATGAGTTACATTATTACACTTTTCTGTTTAATGCGAGAACCTTTCAAAGTTTTAGGCCACAGCCCGATGACCTCATATTGCGTTTCACTTTGTAGTTATTCGCTCGGGAAAGCATGGGACTTGTTAGGTACTCCTTTTGAGCAATTCATTGAACAAAGTCCGATGTTTGAAAAGGTTGGTCGACGTGACGATGTTGTAAATGCAAATAAACTAGATCCAAACTGTACAAAGATTTACTACTCAACAGCTGGTCGTGGATCTGCTCGTATGATTTATAGAAACAACCTTCAATTAAAAATGATGTCTACAGAAGGTCACTTGTTAGGAAATGCACAACCGATGTATTCTAAAATCATGAAAGCAGACGGTAGCTACTACGAAATGAAGGATGTAAAAGTCGGAGATAAAATTGCTTCTCCAACAGAAGGTGTTACAGAAGTAATTGGAGTGTTTCCTCAACCTAAAAAAAGACCAATTTACGAAATTGAATTAGAGAATGGAAAAAAAGTAAGAGCTGCAGATAACCATCTTTGGAAAGTAGCAATAGATAAAGATGAGACTGGTAATTGGAATTGGCAAATTGTTAATACCATGCAACTTAAAGATTGGTTAGAAAAAGGTATAGATGTAGAAATTTACGGAGAGGATAATGCTCCAGAATGTAAAATTCCAAAAAACAAAACAAGTGAACTTTAAAAATTGGTAGCTTTCTTGCTAAGTTTCTTTAAAAAGTGCAGAAAGCTACCAATCCTTTTCACTCGTTATCGTTACCAGTTTCAAATGAACTGTCTCCGAAAATCCAATCAAGAGCATCTTCATAATCCTGGGAAGCCAAAGTTCTACAATCTGGATTTTCCCTTGGATCTGACTGATGATCGATGTAACCACCAAAATCAATCCAATTGGAAATATCTGGATGTGCTTTCCATTCATTCAATGGAGCTTCTTTCAAGTGCTCCAAAGATTTAATGAAGCAACTCTCTCCGTAGTCACCCTCTGTCTCCCAAAAGGTGTCTCGATCATCTCCAATGAATTTGTGTTCTTCGTTCATGTAGTGGAAGTAACTGAATTTGCAACCCTTTTCTTTAAGGAAATCAAAAAGACCTTTTACTTTATCGTAAGCAAGATTGCGGATGTAATTGACATTTTCTTCATCAATTTCCTTGTAGTGCTTAATCCAATATTCATCGTTCTTTTCTTTTGCTCTTGCAATGTCCGTTAGCGAGCCAAAACAAAATGAATACTCTCCCCAGGACTTTTCAAGGTTGTGACGTTCTCCATACTCATTTTTCTGCATAAGGGAAAGCCAATCGCATAAAGCAACCAGGTAGTAAGAAAACTTTGACTGTGAATCAGAGTAACTTTCGAACTCCCATCCGAACTCATCACCTTTCCAATTTAAAGTACCATTTTTACCTGCACCGCTTCCTTTTGAAGCGAATGTAAGTGAATGTGCTGAACTTGAATTTGTTTCAAACGTATTTATACGAATCGATTTCATGCTTCCTCCAAAAACTGGCTAAATTGTTTAATCTGACTTGCTGTATAAACCTTTTCAATTGGCATATCAATCTTTCTACACCAGTCGGAAACGATTGAAGGATCGATATACGAATTTTTTGCTGTTCCTGACGTAAAATTCTGGTTACGTTCTTTTGACTCAAGGTTAAGCTCAGCTTGATCGATTTTAGCTTTTGATTTTTCAATCTGCTCTTTCAAAGCTTTAATCTTATCCTTGTAACCATCCTTTTTAGCAGCTTTCAAAGCCTTGATCTTTTCTTCACGCTTTTTATTCTGCTCTACAACTTTTGCTTTACGCTCGTCGAGTTTTTCTTCAGAAGCTTTGAAGCTTGCTTTACGCTTTTCTTCAGCAACCTTATTTACACCACGCTGATGATTCAAACGACGTGCAACCTGCATTGTAGCTTCATCAAATGCAATCTTTTTAAGTGCAATTGGCGAATCTTTTGTTACTTTGAACTTTGCAGTCATCTCTTCAAGTGCTTTAGTAGCTGTATAAGCTGCAACTGCAGTACGTGCAAGTTTTGGAGTAAAGATTCCGTCAAGCTCTGGAACGACCTGAGAAATGTATTGCTTAATCTGAAGCTTATCTGTCTTGAGCTTTTTGTCCTTTGCCCAAGTTTCTTCAATAACATCTGCATATTCAGTTTCAATTACGCTTGTATCTCTTACAGAATCTTTTCCGTAAAAGTCAAACTTAATTTTATTTCCTGAACGCTTAACTTCTTTTCCCCATTCAAGTGCAAGAAGCCCTTTTGTACCATTTATAGTTTCGCTTGCAGAACCAATTCGAATACCTTTTTCGAAAAGCATGAAAACTGCAACTGCTGTACTCAAGTCCTTTTTTGCTTTAAAATCGCTTGCTATTTTTGCAAGTACTTTTTCGTAAGATTTTCCAAGTGTTGCTCCTGCAGCGTACTTTTTTGTCTGGCCTTCCTTCTTTACGGAAGAAGCAGCAGCAAACTGAATCATCTTGTATTTTGTTGACTTAAGTGTTTTGATAGAACCATCTGCATTTGGAATTCCAACATTAATGTTGTACTGAGCAGCAAAATGTGATTCTGGATTCCAATCAACGTTCCAAGCAAAACCACTTGTAATTAGCATTTCACCATCTTCGCCATAATAAAGCACTTCTGGAAGCTTTTTGCTGTTTGTGTTAAGTTTAACATCTGCAGCTGTATTTTCGAATTTCCAATATCCGTTAAGGGGTGAATCTCCTCGTCCGAAGAAAATTCCTTCTGGTTCAATTGTCCAGCTTGCAAGCGGTTCGTCGTTACCGTTAATCTTTACAATACCGTATTTTGCTTTAAGTTCTTCATTCTGCTTTTTGATTTCGGCTGCATTAGCCTTTTTCCAAGCAGCTTTGCATTCTTTTGCTTCCGCGTACCATTTACGCCATTTTGCAATTTCTTTATCGTTTGCTACAAAATTAACCAAATCTGGATACTTTGTAAAGTCTTTTCCACCTGCAGAAGCAATGCAGGTAAAAACACGCTTAATAAACTTTGTATCCTGCATGCAAGGAAGTTCCGGATTAATACGACAAAAAGCTCCAAAAATGCGGTCTGAAAGTTTATTTTTATCTGCAAAAGGGGGAACTGGGATTCTTGCTGGAATACCAATTCCTTTTATTTCTACTGATGTTAAATCCTGTAACTTCATTTCGTAACCTCGCCGTATAATATAGTGATACACCTTTAAGGATTTTCCGAAAATTTCACAGAATTACCTTGGGTAAATGTCGCTTTCGTCGACGACATCTACAGAATCGTTGTAGTCCACATTTATAAAAGGTGCGCTTCGATGCAAATCTTCAGAATAAACTGCAATTTTTGCAGCTGCAGCTTCGTAGTCTGCATAAGCTTCAACTTCAAGTGAAAAGTTATAATCCTTTAACAAAGCTTTAAAATCTCTTAAAAACTTTTTAGCTTTTTCGCAAAATCTTTCATCATCGCGAACTTTCTGAAAGTGCTCCTTGATTGCATTTATATTGAAACTTTCTGCAGAGTAGCTATCAATACCTAAAATATTGTTAACCCAATCTGCAACCTCTTTAGCATCTGTATGCTGGAAGTTTTTATTTCCAATTTTATCTACAACTTTGTAGCTCTTATAGATTTCTACAAACTCGTTTTCAATAAAGATAAACTGCACAAAGTACTCAACATCGAGGCGCTTACCATTACCTAGACAAGGTTGTACATAGCGATAATCTGTATCAAGATTTGATATGCAGAATTTGTTGTAATCGCTTTTATACTTTTCAATAATCTCTTCTCTTGAGCAATTGTATATCCGGGTAGTACCTGGGTCTGTAACCTTTACTCTTTTATCAATTACAAGTATTTCCTGATTTTTCATTTCTTTGTACCTCACGCCATATAATATAGCAAGACATCTTTAAAAACTTTCTAAAAAAATTTTACTTTTTAGCCTATATTATGAATGCAGTTACAAACTTAAGTGTGTAATAATTTTTTTTAAACCAAGGAGTCAAAAGTATGAGAGTTGAAGAAGCTTGCGGTTTCGGAATAGGTGCTAAACCTGAAATTGGAATGCCTTGTACTTTACACATGTACAGCGATAGCCACGCATGTGAAGTTGTAAAGATTTCTAAAAGTGGTAAAACATGCTGGATTCGAAGAAATGTTGTAACTGTAGATCCTTCTTCGGAGGGTGGAATAGGACATCAGGATTGGGTAATTCATAAAGGTGAATTTGTAAAAATACACTCTAATCCAAAAACGTTTGAAGATTACCCAGAACCTCGGCTTGCAGATGTTCCAGATTATTTTACTTACTATAAAGTAACTTTGAGAAAGAACGGAGCATGGAGAACTTCAAAGACAAACGAGTATGTTCAGCTTGGAGTTGCACACGAGTATTACGATTGGTCGTTTTGAAGAACTAAAATTCAACAGTCTATATTAATAACTAATTATCGTATCAAAAGGAGATTAAATGAGAGTAACAAAATATGCAGTCTTTTAAGTAAACTTATAATGCTTAGGAGACTTAAATGAGTAGAAGTTACAGAAAAGGTTACTCAGGACACTGCTCCACTTATGGAGATAAATGGTGTCGCTTTCAGTATCACAAAAGCTTAAGAGCAAAGGATCATCGTATCCTAAAAGAGTGTGAGCAATTTTACAGAGATTGCAAACTTTTTGAACCATATGAAGAATGCTGTGGTTTGAATGGTGAAGTTTGTGATGTAGATGTAGATTGGTATTATCTCGAATTGGATGATCCACACGATAAAGCAATCTATGATAACAATCTTATCAACCCAGAAGAAATTCTTTGCAATGTTCATTCTAAAAGAATAAACAAATGCATAGGTTGCTACTATTCAGAAAATTGCTGGAAAGATGGAGAATTCTTCGATGCTTGGGAAGCAAGTCCAGATGAAAAATTCTGCAACAACAGAATCGATCATTCAATCAGATATTCTGATAAATGGAGTTGGGCATCAGATGGAGGTGTTTACTATCAAGAAAGTGTTGCTAGCTTAAGAATCGATTTCGACAAGGAGATGTTTGGAGAGGAAAATAATAGATACTCTCATACAAATGCTTGGGATGATTATTGTAAATTCAAACAAGCAAAGTACAACACAACACCACGTAAATGGTACCTGGTATACGAAATTCCTACAAAAGAAACAATTCGTATTAACTGGGTAAGTTATTATACACGAAATGCACTTCCAAAGTCAACAAAAAATGTTTGGTACAAAATAGAGTCTTTTTGGGGAGATGAAAAACCATCTATTTACAAATATGAAAGGTGTTGGGAAACAGCAAAAGATAAAATACTTTTAGACCATAAACCTATGCTTTCAGATCTTCCAAAAAATGCTAAATTTTTATACTCTTGCAAATCCCGCAAACATACTTATACTCAAGCAAAAAGTGACTGGGATCTAATGGAGTTTTTATTTTACAGAAACATTATACCGACTCACTTTACTAGTAGAGAGGATTTAAATAAATGGCTTTATGCGAACGAAGAGAAGATAGTTCGCAAATGGTACAAAATTAAAAATCGAAAATAAGGGGTTTTACATGAAGAGAAAAGTTTACCGGGTTGGAGATTTAGATAAATATCAAAGAAAAGCAGATACAATGTATCAAATGTTTGGTAGAAGTACTGGTTATTTTGGAACAGGTTATTACTTTTGTACAAAACCTGAATATTGCTGTACGATAACAAGAGAAAATGACCCTTTGTACGAACTTACATTGAAAGATGATATTAAGCTTTTTAGAGGTGATCGAACTGCACATGAATTTCTTAAAAAGTTTAATAATTATATGATCAATTATCCTTTAATTTGTAATAATAAGGATTTGGTAGATAAAGAAAAAGACTTTGCAAGAGCTGCAGAATCTTTTTACACAGAACACTTTTTAATTGGATCTTCTATAAAAGCTATGTTTGAAGCTTGGGGAGATGATTACGATGGTTGGGAAGATTATTTTCAAAGAGATTGGAGTATAAAAAATCTTGCTAAAAAGGCAAAAGAGATTCCAGACTTGGAAGAGTTTGCAAATATACTTGAAAGTAAAAATCCCAATTTTGAAAGACTCGATGAAATCCAAAAAGAAAATTCAGACCTTTTTGATTATAAATACATTTCTAGTATGAAATCCTTAGTGTACGATGTTTTGGAACTTTTACCAATTCATCTTAATACCGATACAGAAACTATAAAAATGGCGGCAGACCATATTTACGAGACTTATCAAAGTTTTTATGAAAATGGAAGGTTAAGGCAGGATCCAAAACTTGCACAAGACGATTCCTTTCCTACAATGCTTTTAAAGATTTTAGGTTATGATGGTGTATGGCCTTCGATAGATTGTGACAATACAGCTTACGGTGGAGTTATTTTCGATTTAGAAAACTTTACTTATAAAAGACTTGCAGACCATGCAAAAGATTACGTAAAGGACTAGTAAATATGAAAAAATTGAGAGATTTAGCTGACTTTATAACACACAATAAAAAGTTTATTACTCAGGTACACGGTGCTTTCGGTAACTATAAAATACCGGTTTCTGACTTTGGGTACGATTCAAGAGGTTATACAATGTACCTTTTTTGCGACGAGGATGCTAATCCGATAGCTGTAAAAGATTTGTTAGCTGCTTCGCATAGGTATCCAAATGTACCAATCGTTATTGTGAATGAAACTTTAGCAGAAATAAATAATGTAAAAGATTTTCACACCGAATATGATTACGAGGACAATTACGTAATTTGTGATTGAATTTTTTTTAAAAATTTAAACTTTTTTCAAAATCTTCAGCTGAAAAAGATGTAAGAGCTAATACAGAAAAAATCAATTCAATTGAATTCTTTTTCAGAGATACAATCATAAACGAAAAAATAGGAGAGGAAAAATAAGAAGATATCTTTTTTAAGAATCTATCAAAAGCAACTAACTATATTAAATATTTGATAGAAGATACATTCAGTATTGACTGTCAAATCTTATATTATTTATAAGGAGAAAACATCATGTGGAAAATTCACGGAGAAATGGTCTCTAACGAAAGAGACGTAATGGAACATTTTGGTCTAAAATACCCACCTATTGTAAAATCACTTTTGGATACCGACTTATATAAGTATAGCATGGGCCAAACGTATCATCATCAATTTGGAAATCTAAAGACAACTTGGGATTTTAAAGCTCGCAATGTTGGCGAAAACACAACTCACACTTCTATCTATACAGAAGAGGACAAAAAAGAGATAAACAATCAGCTTTGCGCTTACGCAGCACTTCGTTTTGATGAAGATGAATTGCAATATCTCAATGCAAAATGTCCTTGGATTAAGCAAGATTACATCAACTTCTTGCGCTTTTGGCATCCACGCCTAGAAGACTTTCAATGCACAACTAACAACAAGTTCGGTAATGGAATTATGTTTTTTGGTGTTCAAGAGTATATTGAATACTACGAGATTCCAGTCCTCGAAATTTTTGCCGAAGTCTATTACAGAAACCACTACAATTATGATGAGCTTCTTGCAGGTTTCAAAGAAAAGACTAACGAAAAAATCGCTGAAATGAAGAGCAACAAAGACCTTCATTTTGGAACTTGGTCAGAGTTTGGAGCACGTCGTCGCCTTTCATTTGAAGCTCAAGACTGGTTGATTGGTCGTCTTACAGAAGAAAAGCTTCCAGGTTTTATTGGAACTTCAAACGTTCTTTTGGCAAAAAAGTATAAAGTCACACCTGTTGGAACTTGTGCTCATGAATTTATTGAATGCGTTGGCCAGGGAAATCCAATGTACAATCCAGCTTACAGCAATAAGATTGCAATGGAAGCTTGGATAAAAGAATATGGTGTTTGGAACGGAATTTGGTTGACTGACACTATTGGTGATGAACTTTGCCGTAGAGACATGCAAAAAACTTATGCAACACTTTTCAGTGGAGTTCGTAACGATTCCGGAGATCCATTTAAGTGGGCAGATGATTGGATAAATCATTATACCAATCTTGGAATTGATCCAAAAACCAAAACTTTGCTTTTCAGTAACAGTATAAATTCTCTTGAGCTTTGGTCAAAGTTGTGCTTTTATGTCGAAGGTCGTGCTAAACCTGCTTTCGGAATTGGAACGTATTGGTCTGGCCCGCAAACTATTGATCCTCTTAACATTGTTGCAAAAGTCGTTCTTGTAAATGGAAAAGATGTTGCAAAACTTTCTGATGATAGCGGAAAGACAATGAGTCGTAGTCAAGAGTATGTTGATTACCTTCGCAGAACTCTCGATTGGCGTTTAAAATCTGAGGAGTAAAAAATGATTACACCAAAACTTTTGAATAAAACAAAAGAAGTAGACCTTATCAAAACTCCAGTCTTTACTGTTGTTGAAAAAGAATACGAAAATCTGGAATTCAAACCAGTAGGATTGAATTGCAAAGATTGGGTAATGGTTATTGCTAAAGACTCAATTTCAGATCCAGTCTGTGTTTTTGTAAAGCAAACAAGATGGGGTTGTGAGCATTCCACAATTGAATTTCCTTGCGGTACAGTAGACTTAAATGAAAGTCCTGTAGAAGCTGCAGTAAGAGAATTTCGAGAAGAAACAGGTATTGAGGTTGCACAATCTTCGTTAAAAGAGATTGCAACATTCAATCCAAATCCAGCTTACTTTAACAATCTTATGCACATTTTTGAATTTGTAGACAGAGGTTTGTTGAGCAAGTTCTTAAATAAGAAAAAGCAAAAGCTGGATAAAAACGAGGATTGCGAAGTCTTTGTTGATAGACTTGAAAATCAAGCAACACTCTTAAAGAAAGGTGGAATGAGTTTAATTGGATATGTATATGCTTCAAAAGTAAATACATCTGCAAAGTACGAATTGAAGGAGATTAAATAACATGAAAAATAAATTTTTAGTTGTAATTGATATGCAGAATGATTTCTGTACAGGTGCTTTGAAAAACGATGATGCAGTAGCTGTAATTCCTTTTATTAAAAAGCAGATTGAGGAAGCTCGTAAGAATGGTACTCGAATTGTTTATACTCGCGATACTCACGGAAGCGATTATATGGAAACACTCGAAGGAAAGCATCTTCCATTTCCTCACTGCTTGAATGAATCCTTTGGTTGGGAAATCGTAGATGAACTTAAACCAGTTAATCCGATAGTATTTGCTCCCTTTGGAGTTATTTGTAAGATGATTGAGAATGATCCAAAAGCCGATATTGTTGTAAACAAAAATCATTTCGGTTTTGATGGATGGAAACATCTCATTCCAGAAGATTCAGAAGTAACAATGGTTGGAACTTGTACAGATATCTGCGTGGTTTCAAACGCATTAGCTATTAAGACTATTGAAGGTGTTGAAGTAACAATTCTTGCAAATGGTTGCGCTGGTTTGACAAAAGAAAAGCACGAACATGCTCTTGATGTAATGGAAAGTTGTCAGTGTAAAGTTGTTAGAGGAGAGTAAAAATGGGTCCAAAAAAGTTCGATGTAAAAGAAGTTCACGACGAGATTATTGAGTTTATTAAAGACTTCTTTAAGGATAAAAATGGTCCTGCTACATTAGGAATTTCCGGGGGAAAGGACAGTACCATTTGTGCAGCTTTGTTAGCAGAAGCTTTAGGTCCAAAAAGAGTTGTTGGCGTAATGATGCCAAACGGTGTCCAGATGGACCTTAACGACTCTGTCAAAGTTTGTGAACTTTTGGGAATTCAGGCAATGAAAGTAAACATTGGTCCAGTTTACGATGCTTTGAGAGATCAGATTGATACATCTGATATTAAAGAGTCTCCTGATCAGTGGACACCTCTTTTCACAACAAATACTCCTGCACGACTTCGAATGGTAACACTTTACGGTATTGCTGCTCAACTTGGCGGCTTTGTTTGCAACACTTGCAACTATTCAGAAGACTTTGTCGGTTACTCTACAAAGTATGGAGATTGTTGCGGAGACTTTTCTTTATTGAATCAGCTTACAAAAACTGAAGTTGTTGCTTTAGGTGACTATATGAAACTTCCAAAAGAGTTAGTTCATAAAACACCTTCGGATGGAATGTGCGGAAAGAGTGATGAAGATAATATGGGCTTTACATATGACTCTTTGGATACTTTTATCAGAACTGGATTAGCTCCAAAATCATTTGAAGTTTATAACAAAATCAAAAAGATGCATCTCAATCCAAATACAAAACTAAAGTTGCTGCCAATGTCTTATCCGGAATTGCATTTGGAAGAAAATTGGAAGTTTGAAGACCCAATTGGAGAAGTTTTAGCTTAAAATTAAAGTACGTAAAATTTTAAACAGTAAAAAAGCCTAGGAACGAATCCTAGGCTTTGCTTTTTTAATCTTTCAAGATTTCAATTCCGTATCTTTCACAGACTTCGTGTTCAATAAAACAACCATTAAAGTTTTGCCAATTGTCACCGAAAATTACAGCATCTGCTTCTGAAAGCTTCATAAGTGATTTACCCAACCACCAAACAGGTTCTGTAACAATGTTGTCTTTGTTTTTTGGTGCATCTGTGAAGAAAGAATCGATAACTTCTAGATCCTCTCCTGCGATCTTTTCTGCTGCAGCAATCAAAGCATTTCTTTCTTTTAGAATTTCTTCATCTGTCTTACCTCTCATAGGTTGGCTAATAAATAATTTCTTCATTAATTACTCCTTATAGAAGAAGTATAGTAAACTAACTGTAGATTTTAGTCTTTTTTAACTCGCATTAAGCTGCCAATCTAAAACACTTAACTTTTTAACTTCATCTTCTAATTTCTCAATACGAATTCTATTTTCGGCTATTTGCTTATCGTACTGATAAATGACAATTGAGCAAATATCTTCGACAGTTCTTTTTAATTTTTCGTCTAAAGTAGCTTGTGCATACGATAAAATTGCAGCAATTAGTTCTTTATTTACATCTGGAAATTGCTTAAAAAGTTCTTTTTCAAAAGTCTCTTTTTTGATCATCAGAATTGTCCTTTTAACGTGCTTATTAGAAAGTTCCGACATTTCTTGCTGTATATACACTATATTAGTTGAAAAATTGAAATGTTTTTAGTCTGACTTACTATATTATATAAGGCCTACAGGAGGGAGCTTATGAATCAACTAAAAAAATTAAATGCAATACACAAAGGAATAATGGTCTTTGTTGCAAGTGAGGTTGTTGAAAAAGCAAGAGAACTTTCTGAAGGTTGGAACAAAGGAGAACATATTCAACACAATTCGGACTCTTTACAGGGGCAAATAAACATTTTTCAAAGACAATTACCTAATACATTAAATGCTATCGAAAATGAAGATAAAGATTTGATCAAAAAATCTTTAGATATGTACAAGAAAGATAGAGAAAAGCTAAAATTCGATATTCAAAAAGATAAAATCAAGAGAGAGCTTTTTGACTCTTTAAACGATTATGTTGAATCATTGAATGATTGGATTACTGTTTTAGAGGATGCTCTTGAAAGTTAACATAGCTAGAAAAACTTTTTATTTAAAAAAAGCATTCTAGAGAATAATTCTGATTAGTTTTCAGTAAAAGGTAAAAAACAAACCTGTTAACTTTTCTATTTCAGTAACAGTAGTTTCTCTGCATTCGTTTTCCTGAGTAAAAATAAAGCATTGAAGCACTTTATACTTTTTGTTATAAAAGATTTTAAAGAACATTTCAGGTACAACTATATAACCATTTTTGCTTGGAATCTTTTTAGTATTTTTACCAAAAATTGGTCCACAACAAACATCTATCCAACCTAAATCCTGGGCATAAGCGTGAGCAGCTTCCTCGTAATCTTTCCAAACTCCTGCGTTTAGTTTATGAGTTTGAGGACAGATATTACACATCCTAAAAGTATCCTTTGAATGTTCTAAATCCCAGTCTCTATCATTGCATGGACACATGTGACCCCTATCGTACTTTGTATTTGTATAAGAATTGTGCTTTTGAGTATTTTTACATTCTACAAAATTACTTGGTCTTTTTATTTTCGAAGCTTCCGATGCTGCAGCTTCTTTGTCTGTAAGTCTCCAAATAACAAAATCGGGGTTTTGTTTTTGTACATTATAACTTACGATATATGTTTTATGCTCATGTACAGGGTATTTACCTTTTACAGAAATATCTTGAGCGTTTAAGTATAAAACTGAAAAAAGAAGAGTTGTAAATAAAATAAATCGTTTCATATTTAAAATTAGTTTGAAAACTGCGTACCGGAAAAGCCTATATTGTATATGTATTGTATTTTTGGGAATCCAAAGGAGATAAAAAATGAAAAGTATTAGACAAGGAACATTTGAAACAAACAGTTCAAGTGCACACTCAATGGTAGTACCAAATATTAAAAAAATTGAAATTGATAATTTCAATGCAGGTAAAACTTGGTATTGCTGCATTGATCACAATCGTAATAAACCTTTCTGGACGACAGCTGAACTTGTAGAAGAGTTGAAAAAATCGACTAAAACAGAAGAATTCGAGCGTTTGTCTGTAGGTTATGTTGACTTGAAATTCTCTCCTGTATATAATCCTTTTGAAGGTATTTGGAATACTTGGAACTTGACTAAAGATGAAGAGCAAAATGTAATTGAGGATTTTGAAAACTTCAAAAGTTATTTTGCAGAAAACATTTCAGAGGATATGTTTGAATGGGCATTCAGCGATTCAAAAGAGAAAAAGTATTTTTCAAAGTATTTGATTAGAGCTTTCATTAGATTTTGGATTGAGGAAGTTTGGTATTCTCCTTTGTTGAAGATTGACGATTTAAGTAAAGAAAACTGGGGAAACGATATTTCAATTCAGTTAAACGGTGGAGATTACGATTACGATAGAGGAAGTTTCAAATTAAAAGATGGTAAATTGGTTCCATTTAATGAGAAGTGGGAAGATGGTTGTGATTACGAGTTTGCAATTAATTTGAGGAATTAAAAAAATGGCAAATAAAAAACCTTTGGAACTTGGAATTGGAATTACAAACAACGTTTACGCAGGTCATACCCGTGAACTTAAAAACGGTGAAAAAGTCTGGACGTCTAAAGAAGATGTAACTTCCGAGTTCTATAAAGCAATGTTAGATTTGCTTATTGAAAACGGTAATACGTTGCAAGTCTCCGGAAAGAATGATCCGAACTTGTATACAATAAAGTTGGAGATAACTAAAAAGTGAAAGATTGGGATAAAACCTTTATCGAAATAGCTGAAAAGTTTGCTGAACATTCTACCTGCGTAAAAAGACAGGTAGGAGCCGTACTTGTAAAAGATTTAAGAATTCTTTCTACTGGCTACAACGGTACTCCATCCGGTTTTTGCAATTGTAAAGATGTTTTTGAAAACGGTCCAAAAGAGATAGCTACTAAAGCGATTTTTTACAAAAACGATTTTCCAACCTCATTAAACAGTAAGAAATCTTCTAAGGGTTATTACTTTACTCATCACGAATTTGCAGAGAGGTTTGAAATTCATGCTGAACAGAACTGTATAGCTTTTGCTGCTAAAAACGGAGTAAGTACAGAAGGTTGTACAATTTATGTAACTACTGCTCCTTGCGTACACTGCGCAAAAATAATTATTGCAAGCGGAATAAAAAAAGTTGTATACAAAGAGATCTATAAAGATGACTTCGGTATACAACTTTTGGAAGAAGCTAATGTTGAAGTATTAGCTATAACTTAAAAATTAATTGTAAATGCAAATGTAAAACCACCTGCAGCAGTAGCAGCCCCACCAATACCTAATAAAAGGTTTTTAATATTTTGTTGCTCATCGGTCCAAATTGGTAAGCATCCTATAACAAGACAGGGTACACCAACAGCGAGTTCCACATATGCGGTTGTACGAAGTCTTTTTTTCATTTTTTCATAAGAAACAACAAGCTCATTTAACTTTTTTATTTTTTCATAAAGCTCTCCAAGTTCCGCAACTACGACTGAAGTGTCTTCCTTATTGCTCAGAAGAGCTTGTTTTAACTCTTTTAAGGTTTTCTTCGAGTTCTCCAATTCTATTTTCGTATTGAGTAAACCTTCTTCGAAGCTCAATGATGATTTGGCTGCTTCCTCGTAATTCTTCTGTGCCTTGTCTAATTTCATCTCTAATAGATCTAGCAGTTCGAATGGATTCATCGATTCCAATTCCGACTGAGTCAAGTTGTCCTTCGAGCTGTTCACACTGCTCAATTCTGGCTTGTAGCTCTGATTCAAGTTCTCCGACTTTTTCTGTGAGTTGTTCGACTTGTTGCTCAGTTCTAATGCTGTCCTCTGAAACTCTTCCAAATCTGATGAATCTTCCTGCGCAAAAGCAGGCGATACCAAACACAATAATACACCCAAGCTTAATAAAAAACTTTTTATCGATCTTAATCTCCACATTGCTACTCCTTTTTCTTACTTAAATTTAGTTTGCTGGAAAAATGAAGTCTTTTTAGACTATAATTACTGTTAATTACTACTATTACTGCAACCGGTTTTTCGTAGTTGCAAAAGGAGTAAAGAATGTCTAAATTCACAGGAAAATGCGATCTATACGATTCAGCTTTTATGCTTCAAGATGATCCTGAGGACTTTGTAAAAAACTCAGTTTTTTATCTTGAAGGAGGTAAGTTAGATGTTAAGACTGCAAAGGATCTAATTCCTTATTGTACACATTTAACAGCAGTTGCAGCTTACTCAAAAGACTCAGGTAATACAATTCATCTTTCAAGAGATTCTTTTATCGATTCAGAAGAAAGAAATTTTTTAAGCTGGAAAATAATTGATGCAATTAAAGCTGCTCGTAAAGCAAAAAAAGAAAAGAAAACTTTTGATTTTGAGTATCTAAAAAATTTTTGTAAAGAGGTTAATTCGTTTTACCCTTGGATACCAATTATTGAGACTATCAACAAAAACCCAGATTTATTGAAGACTCATATTCCAGCAGATTACAGAAGAGCTTATCACTTTTTTGAGAGTTGGATAATTCCAGAATACTTTAGCACTTTGCACGATGCAATGCACAATCGATTTAGAGAAGATTTTTTGAAGTTTGCAAAAGAAAACGGGTATGCTGTTGCAGATTGGAAAGGTAATTACGAGTACAATAAGTTTACAGACGGAATTTACCATCCAATAATTTCTCATATGTGCTTGAGTGTTGCAGAATATTATAAAACAATTGATAAAATTAAAAAAGATTATAAAGCTTCGGAAGAGGCTTATAACATCGGAGGATGAAAAAATGCCAAAAGTTCAAGAATGGGAGTTGAATGGGCTATATAAGAGAGTATCAATTGCAATGAGCAGATTTCCAAACTTAAGATACGGACAAGCAATTTTTAACGAAGCATATTCCTTATGGCCTGACTTCGTAAACACTATTAGAGGTACGGATGATGATTGTTTTTACGACGATGAAAAGGTTAAGGATTTTCTGAAACACTTTGAGGTTGAAGGATGATAAAGAGTTTGCACAGTGCACTGTTTAATGAAACAGAATTGAAAGATATTGAAGATTGTATCACAGCTTACTTGCTCTGCGACTTTGGGCCCCAAGATATGGAATTAATGACTCAAGCAGCTGCTCAAAGAGAAAGAGTACTTGAGTTGCAAAAAGGTATTAAAGAGATATTAAAGGAGGAGTAACATGTATTATCCAAACGGTAATTATAGACTTACACAATTAATTAAGGATTTCGAAAGTGGCGATTTCGACATTTATCTTGAAAAAAATGAAGATCCTCCAAAGGATTGGGATTGGAAAAAGCAAGGTTTTTACAGAGGTCCTTCTAAGCTTATAGAATCAATTGAAGAACTAAAAGATGCAGTTGTAAAAGATATGGGTACAGAATACACAATTTGCATTGAAGCTCGTCCATCTTATTACGCTAAGCATCCATACGAAGGAGAGAGCAAATCCTATACAAAAGAAGTTTTTTATTGGGAATACGCATCACATTACGGAAGAAAACTATATTATGCAATAAGAGACTGTACATACCTTAAAGGTTACGAACCAAAGTATAAATCTCTTGGACTTGATTGCTACGAAAATGGTTTTAACGGAACATGTTTTCAAATTGGTTCGTGGGAAAGAGGTAAAGAAGGTTACGAGTTTAAGTCTTGCGGTAGCAGACTTTTTGAGTATATCGAACCTGAGGATTTGGAAGTAATTTTTAATGCAGTAAAAGCTGCAGATAAATACTTAAATGAAAGGTTTCATAATGAGGAGGAAAATTAGTAATGAATCCAAAAACACTTAAAAAGCTGATCGTTTCAGCTGTAATTCTACTTATCGTATTGCTTATTGGTATCAATTCATGCTCGGTTATTGATCCTACAGAAAGAGGAGTTGTAGTAACTCTTGGACAGGTAAAAGATGTACTTGAACCAGGTATTCATTTTAAGACCCCGTTTGTGTCAAAGGTTAAGAAATATGACATAACGCCAATTCCTTATAAGAAGTCACTTGGTATAAATACTGATGCTGCAGTTACAGCTGATAAGCAGTCTATTGGTATTGATTACGAATTGTATTGGAAGTATAAAGAGGATTCTGTGAAGGAGATTGCACAGAGATATTCTAATAAAGATGCAATTTATGATCCAATTTCTACAGCACTTAAAGAAATTATCAAGGACGAAGCAGGTCGTATTTCAATCGCACAGTTCATTAACGATCAGTCAGCAGTATCTGCAAGAGTATCGCAAAGACTTAAAGAACGCATTTCATACATTCCTGTAGAAATTACTCAGTTTAGTATTACTAACCTTGATTGGTCTGATGATTATGACAAGGCTATTAAGGAGACTGCTCGTATTGCACAGGAAATTGAACGCGCAAAGAATGAAGCAGAAGTTGCTGCACAGCAAGCTCAGAAGAAAGTAAAAGAAGCAGAAGCTGAAGCTCAAGCAGCAGAGTTTAATAAGAAAGCTGCTATTGCAAAAGCAGAAGGTGAAGCTGAGTCAGCAAAGATCGAGGCTGATGCAACAGCATATAAGAATCTTAAAGTTGCACAGAATCTTTCTGTAATGCAAGCTCAGTGGAAACACGAAGAGGAAATGGCTCGTCTTCAGAGATGGGATGGTGTTCAAGTTTCTTCACAGAGTGTTTATGTACCAAATACATACGATTTGAAGTCAGGTAAGTAGTTTTTTAAGCGTTTAAGCTTTACAATCCTCTGGAAATTTCCAGAGGATTTTTTTTGAAAATTGCTAATGGTGTTTTACCTATATTATATAGAACTTATTGGTTGTAGGAGATTAAAAAAAATGGAATTTTACATCTTAAATAAGAAAGGAAAATCGTACTTTCAAATAGATGAGATAAACTCTACTGTAGATGTTTTAGATATCGATTACTCTAATCCTGCAAAAGCAATTGAAAAGTTAATGCAAATTCACTCGGTATGGAAAGCTGCTCCCGATTCTGAAGATTTTAAGAAATTTATAACAACAGATACTTTCGTTGACTACAATGACTTAATGAATCTATCAAAATTCTTTAAAAGGATTGGAAGCGTACTCGAAGCTAGAAGAGCTTTAGAAGAAGCAATTGAAAGTGCAATAGAGAATGAGAATATTGAATGCTGTAATCCATCTGTCAACTTGGGAGATTTAATACTTTTAGATGCACAAGGAAATACAGTAAAAGTGAACGAACGTCACTTTTCAAGCTTCGAAGCTTATTTAGCTTTTATTTACGATCATACTTGGTATTTTGATAAATTCTGCGAAAAGCTTGGTGACATGTACGAAGAAATGGCTTACAAGTATGACGAATATTTGGATAACCAAGAAAACTAAATAAATATAAAGGAGAAACTTTTAATATGGGAAATCCACTTACAAATAATCTACCTGCTGATCTTGACCAATTTTTAATGGATATGGCACAAACGGTAGGACCATTTGATTACAGCGATGTAATGAAGTTTGCAAATAAAATTTCAGATGTAAAAACAGATAAAAATGTTGCAATTATTCGCAGGTTGTATGCAGCCGCTAAAAACGCAACTGAATGTGACGACGATGACGAGTTTTTTGCAGTCGGCGAAGATTTAAATGATATTGTTACCGGTGTTAAGGACTTCAACCAACCTGGAGCAATTTTTGCAGATACAAGAACATTTAAGTATGAAGATTCTCAGACTTCTGAATACAACGATTTAGGAACCGATATAAGAACTGGAGAAAAATTTCCAGAACCTTTAAACGAAAGCGAGAATACTCTTACAGATACGCAGAAAGACCTTATAAAGGAAATTGCTTTAGCAGACTTTGAATGTGGTCAGTTTACAACTGCGGAATTCTTTATTGAGGATGAGGAAGGAGATTTTACAGGTGTAGAGCAAGCTGCTGCAGATTATTATCAAGAACTTGTTGACATGGGTCCTGCAGGTTTTTATGAAGAATTTGCAGGTGAACTTGATTTTGATCCAGACTTCGTAGCTGAGTATGGAGATTCCGAAGAAGATGATTTAGACGAGTCTTCAAAAAAGAATAATTTAAAAGAGGATTCAGATTTAGATAGCTTGGTAGGAAAAAAGGTAAAGTGCATAAAAGGTGCTTCTCATCCAAACATGGGTAAACTTTTCGACAAGGGTAGATCATATAAAGTTTCTAAATCAGATGATGGTAGAATTTGCGTAGGAAAAGTTTATGTAGGAAAAGAATTCTTCGATAGTCATTTTGAAGTTGAAAATTAAGTTTGAATTTAAACGTTTAAAGGTCCTTCTTTTTGAAGGACCTTTTTTAATTTTTAAATTTTAATTTTTGTATTTAATTCTGGAATTGATAAGTATGCTCCATCCCTTTCCCCGAAAGTAAATTGAATTTGATAATCTAGAATTAATTTTCTAACAACCTGTAAAGCTCCTAAAGCATCTTTAACTTCAATAGTTGTTTTATATGGATTTGGAATTGGTTCTCCCAAAACTTCGTTTACAAATCTTTTTGGATCCTCGAGGGCTAAAGTAAGCAAATCATTCTCTGTTACAAAAGCTTTTTTAGCATTTGTAGTAAAAGTTTGCTGCACACTAGCAGGAAATTCCCGAATGTCGCTATTTGGATGTTTTTCTATGTAGGCTTTTACATTTTCTATATCACCTACCGCTCCATTTGATACATCTATAAAATGTGTATTCCTTGGAAGTTGAGCGACATCTTTGCAACTCTTTACATGACTTAAATAAATTGGAACAAAATGCTCTACCAGGTAATCGCAATTCTTTTCAATTTCATTAATGTGTTGATCTAACAAATCGTTATAAAGGTTGTTTGGGGACTTTTCTACTAAAAAGCAAGAAAATAAAGCTTTTGAAGAGCTAAATCTCGCTGCTATTCTGTATTTAAGGTTTTCATAAAATCTCATAGCTGTCGCAGTTTCATAACCATCTGCATCATAATCAACTATAAGCGGATTTGTACCAAGTACTTCTGCATTGCTTTTTATAGCTCGAAACGCAATTTTGTTACCTTTATAGTAAGCAAAATATCTTTTATCTTCATCTTTGTAAATAATGATTTGATCATCCGAAACGTTAAAGTTTTCTGCATCTTCTAAAAATACAAAAAGTGGATTTTCTTTATCTTGAATACCTCGTAAAAAACCAACAAAGCGTGCTAACTTCTCATCGCAACGCATTCCTGCAAAAACGCAAGAAAGATCTGCTGTAGGAGCAAACTTAAAAATTTCTTCTTTTGGATTTTTAAGTAACATTCCTAAGTACAATCTGTATGCAACAATTAAAGATGCATAAACTCCTTTACCTATTCCGATTGCTCCGGATGCGTAAACTTCAGATGTTTTTGTTAGATTTTTATCGAACTCTTTATCGTATGTTTTTAGAGCAAGTTCGATACAACCGAAGAGTTGTTTAAGATTAGTTTGCTTTTCAACAAACTCCCAAAATGTGAGAGGTTTTTTAACGTAATAAGACTCCCACAAAACCTTAATTTGGTTTTGCATATTTTTCTCCTTATCAAAAAGAAAACAAATCAATCGCAGCAATATCGGATTGACGGGTTTTTAAATGATACTTTAGTTAGTCGTTTGCCTATATTTTTATATATGAAGTGTGAAGTTATATCTTCGGAAGAAGATAAACGGAAAAAGATTTTTAGAATTCAAGTCACTCCGGAAAATTGGGAAGAGAACGAACAAATAGCAAAAGCTATGGGAGTTAAGTTGCTCGCGGAGCACGTTGAATTGAATTTTGAGTTGAAAAGGAGAATAAATAATGAAGAGTATTAGACAGTCAACTTTTGAAACAAATTCGAGCTCTGCTCACTCGCTCACTTTAGTTATGAAATCTCTTAGGGAAAAGTTACAGAATAGAGATTTGTTTTATGTAGGTCCTTTTGAAAAGGATTCCGATTCTGATGAAACTTCAGTAAACAAAATCGAAGAAAAAAATTGTATTACTGTTGAAGAAGCAATTAAAAGAGTAAAGGATTATCTTACCGCAAATCCAGATTTTGGTCTTCCGGATAATTTTAATTTGGATATGCTTACTCCAGAATTTGTAAAAGAGAATTATTGGAATAATGATTACGATCTTTATAATATGTTTTACGATATTTTGGATCCTTGCGAAAGAGGTGAGCATTACATTCCTGCTGAAGACCTTTTTGCATCCGAAGAATCAGATTCCTGTTTAATCGGAGATGTGCTAACTTACGACTTAAAAGATGGAGACAGTCTTGAAATTTACAACGTAAGCATAGCTTGTTAGTAATATCAGTTCTTAGTGAAAAAGTTGTAAGTTTCTTTTTTAAGTGCTTACAGCTATTTCTATTAATGTTTTTCATTATCTTGTAAATTTTATAAAGAACTTTTTAAAATCTTCAATCGAGTCTAAAAATTTCGGCTCAGGAATGTTTTCTAAAGTTTCCAATTTATAGTTTGGGAATTTTTTGTTATAATGAATAATTGCTGTATTAATTGCTCTTGTAAGAGCCAAATAAGCAAAGTATTTATCTTTTACGCATTTTACATCGTCAAACTTTTCAGAATCTTCTGTAGAAACTATATCGTTAAAATTATCTACAGTCACCTTTATATTTGCATCAAGTTTGTAAATAAAAGTTTTCTTTTTACTGCTTTTGGTTGTAATAGGCTTATTGCAGTCGATAAACGCTTTACAAAACATTAATGTTTGTTTATAGTGAATTTTAAATTTTCTAAGATTTTCCTCGAAATCTTTTCTCTCTTCTCCTTCACAAATATATGCTGATTCATTTACTGAAAAGAGGCTTAATGGAATGATAAGTTCGTTAAGGTTATCCGTCAATTTTTCGAAGGCTAAAGCAAAATCCTCTAAGGTAACATCCGCTTCTTTTTCTTCAACCCTTTCTCCTAACTTATCTATTTCTTGAAATTGCATTTTGTATAATTTTTCGGTTAATCTATCCATAATGCACACCTCACACAAAATATAGGTATTTTTCGTCGGAATTTTTCAAATAAATTGGAAAAATCATCTAAAATAAAGCCTATATTTTATGTGTAAAATAGCACATAAGAGGTACAAGAATGGGTGCAGAATTTATTTCAAATACAGTAGAAGCTCCAAAAGATTCAATTACAGGATCAGTAATCAATAGTTGGTCAGAAAGACACGATTCTTATAGTGGAGATTGGAATACCTGCAGCACAGTTGGTAAAAGAATTAAATTCCAGGACAAGTATTACGGTGTGCTTAAGCCTGCAGACAGAAAGAGACTTGACAAGATTGTTGACGAAGAAACAAATAAATGGAAATCAACAGTAATCGACATGGGTATTGTTGGTTACGATGTCATTCGTGTAAAGAAGGCTGCAAAAAAGTCAACTGCAAAGTTTGAAAGAAAATATGTTGTAAAGAATGAAAGCTCAAACAATGTAAAGGATTTCAAGTCAGCAAAGGATGCTAAGCTTTTTGCAGAAAAAGAAAGTATCAGAACGGGGCTTTCACATTGGATTTCAATTGAATATGTAAAATCAGGAAGCAGTGTTGTTTGTGAATGCACCGTAACCAAGAAAAGAGTTACAAGAAAGCCGACAAGAGCAAACGTACATTTCCAGGAAATTCACAAATACTATGTAACAGCTTTTGCTTCGACTTAAGGAGAAAAGAAAATGACAAAGAATCTTGAGAATATTATTACAAAAATTGTTGCAGACGAAATGATTGAAAATCAAAGCACTGCAATCGAAGTTGTTTATGCAGCAATTGACGCTCAGGTTGAAGCTTGCCTTGATAATATTCGAAACACAGAGCAGTGCTTGGCTCATGCAGGTAAAGATTCTTCAGATTATCAAACAGCATTAAAGAACGAAAAAGCACTTCGTTCAGCTCTTCGAACCGATATTCTTTTAGCTGTATATGCTGAATTGGAGAGTCAGATAAACTGAAAAAAGGAGTTGTAAAATGATGCATTATTTGGTAACACTTCCAATGTCCCCAAAGCCAGATGAGTTTCATATTTGGGGACAGAACGAATTGGACACTTGCTGCGGAGATGTAAAGGTAATTTATAAAAACGAATCTGCAGATGTTTGTTATCAATTTGCAAAAGAAGAATCTTGGAAGGATTTTTACTCAAACGGTTTCTTTTCTAAAATCTTCCCTTCAATTAATAAAACCAATATGCGTTATATCCAAACAGCTTTTTATGATGGTTTTGAAGAGTCTAGCACAGAAGCTTCTTTCGAAAAGTATTCACACGACACTCGCAAGTTTGGTAAGGGTAAGAACGGATTTGGAGATGAAGATTACGTACTTTTAATAAATTGTTACGTTGCAGGAATGAATTACAGAAGTGAAGGTATACCAGGAGGCTTGAAATGAGCTTTTGTTGTGGATTTCTTGTTGCGCTTATTTTTGTCGAAGTAGCCCATGCGGTTGTAAAGCAAAAGAAATACGATAGATGGACAATTGACGAATTTAAACTTTTTCAGGAAGCAGAATTAAAAGAATTTCTTCTCTATAAAGAAGAGCAGGAAAAAGAAGAAACGAAAGACCTATATTCTTAAATCATATGAAGAAGAAAGTATACCTAAGTGGTCCTATAACTGCTGATAAAGAGCATTATAAGGAGCATTTCGCAAAAATCGAAGAGTATCTCACAAACTTGGGATTTGATGTAACAAATCCATCTAAAGATGAGTACGATGATGAAATCGCAAAAGATCACGAAGATAAGTGGACAAAAGAAGCTTGGCTCGATTACATAAAAAGAGATATTGAGCTTGTTTCTAAACACGACATTGTTTGTGTTTTAAAAGGTTGGCAGAAGAGTTTAGGTGCTCTTATGGAGCTTGCTGTAGCAAAGCGTTACGGAATACCAATCATGATTGAAGGTGAAAATAAGATTTACACAAAATGGGATTTTCAGTTCTGCGGTTTGGGAGTAGACCCTCTCGAAGGATATTCAATTCAAAAGGAGATAGATGATGCTAAATCAGGAAGTTGATGATACAAAAGAACCAAAAGTTTTCAGAAAAAAGCCAGTTGAAATCTGTGCTATGAAATGGACTGGAAAGAACATAAAAGAGATCGAAGCTTTTTCAAAAGGTAATGCTTTTGTGGAAGATGACGAATTGGTTATCAAAACATTGGAAGATGGTAAAACAGGAAAAGCAAAGCACGTAGCTTCTATAGGAGATTATATCATAGAAGGAGTGCAGGGAGAATTTTACTTCTGTAAACCTGATATTTTCGACCAAACGTATGAAGTTGTTGTAGAGAAGAGAAATGAGAGAAAGATTTAAACAACTTTTTATGAGTAAAGAGCAGATTATATATTTACTCTTTTTGTTTTTTAATTGCGTAGTATGCGGAATGTTTACCGCAACTTTTACGTACTATCAAATTGGACTTGGTACAAGATTTTATTCTTTAATTATTTGTACCGGTTGCATTGTTGGAGTAATACACGCTTTTGTTTCAGCGGATGTAAAAAAGAAAAGATGGGTTTTTTGTCACTACAAAGCAATTGATTTAGGTGAAAGTATTTTTTATACTTGCACTGAATTAAGTTTTGCAATTTATTACTTTGCAAATAATCTAAATCCCTTGTCAGATGAAGCACCTGTACTAAACTTATTTTTCTTTTGGTCAATCTTTTACAGAATTGTAAACGGAATTGTTTCGATTGTAATACCTTCGATTGGAGATGTATTTGAGCAAAGTCTTTACAAAAATCAAATTGATTATCAAAATCACTCTAATGCAGAAAATCTGATGTGTTGTTTTGGTGCGGCTTTGGGAGCAGGCGCTTGCTTCCTTGTAGGAGACTTCTTTAAAAATCGTCCGTACTTCATTTTCTTTTTGGTTATTTTTGACTGGATTGGATTGTGGAGTAGGTGGCAATTTTATTTTAAACCTTCAAACTATTCAATAATAAAAAGAAATTTTGCAAAAGATAGTGGAGAAAAATTAAGAAAACTTCGTAGAGGAGAATTGTAAATGGATGTAAAAGAGAATTGTGATGATACTTTACCTACTGAATTGTGTGGAATAAAATTTCAAAGAGGTTGGTATTACCTTGTTGACAAAAAGGTATTGGAACCCTACATTCTTGAAGATGAAAAAGACACAGATTACAAGTCAATTGTAATTTATTTGGACTGCGAAGAGTATCCTCATATAGGTGATGTAGTTTATGAAGCTATCTTTTTTACAGATATTAAGCATGTTGGAATTTCCGGTCGCATTTGTACAGTAAGGAAGGATTTAAAGGACAAGGCAGCCGCGAGAGAAGAATTTTTGAAAAAGCTCCAGGAAACTCTTCCGAAGTTGAATTTAAAAGTTGATACAGATATGTTAATCAAACAGCGAGATGCACTTTTGAACGCAATTAAAGACATTTCGATTGAGTTGGATGAAATTAACTCTGAACTTAAAAAGGAACAAAAAATGAAAAGATTTGTACTTGTTTATTACGATGTTACATACCGTTTTAGAGGTTGCGCTGTAAAAGATCTCTTCAAGCTTTCAAGAAGAGAAGTAAAAGAAATTCCAGAGTCCTTTGAAAGCGAAAATGAAGTAAAAGAGTGGCTTGATGAATTGGAAATTGAATTAGCAAAAGAATTTATCGAAAAAGATATTGATTTTTACAACGACGTCAACGCTTATATCACAAACATTGTGAGGTTGTAAAAATGGAAAAAGAAGAAATGAAAAAGCTTCTCGAGAAGTATCCATTTCTCATTCATAAGAATATTTTCTCTCAGGAAGTTTGTTGTCAAACAGAAGAAGAGAATTTAGAATACAATTGGTATACTGAGTGGGACGGATACGGTTGGGAAAAGATTTGGAAGCAATTTATGCAAGAACTCTTTAAAGAGTACGATAAACTTCCTGACGAAGCAAAAGAAAAGTTTGCTATTTACGATACAAAAGATAAGTACGGTACACTAAGAGTTTCTCTTTCTGGTTATACAGATGGTATGAGAAAAGCAGAATCTACATTACGCTTCCTTTCTTCTGTAACGTGTCAATATTGTGGAAAGCAACCCCGGGATTCAAAAGGTAATCATATCATTTGGACAACAGAGGGTTGGATTACCAATCTTTGTAAAGATTGCTTTAAGAAAGAAGTGTTAAAGAATAAATCCATTAAACAGCTTTCTAAAGGAGAGTTTAAAGAGTACGTAATAATGTGCAGACAAAAAAAATCCCAAAAGTTTGTTTGACTGAAACTCTTGAAAATTCCAAGAGGTAAACTCCTATATTTGTTATTAAAGAGGTATAAAAGAGTGGCATATTTTTACAAAAGAGACATTCTGATAACAAACTATTTCATTACAAAGGAAAACGCAGAACTCGAATTTATTAAATTAACGCATGATGGAGATTATTTTCTTACCCATCAAAAGAAGCAATCCGAAGGTAAAACTTTTATTTGGAAAGGTGAACTTTCCGAAGAAACTAGAATAAAGCTTGTTGACAACCTTACCAGAACCGTTGTTAACATTCCTTTATCCGATGAGTCTGCAAAACGCATTTACAGAGTTAGTATTGAAGGTTATCAGCTAGAGGATATTGCTACTCCAGATGCTCAAAACCCTAATCAGTTTAATGTCGATCCTGCGAAAATTAATTTCGAAGACTTTGAAATACCTTTTAAAGTTTGTAAGCATTGTGGTAACATTTATCTGCCAGATTACGACTTCATTGAAGATGAAGTTATGTGCGAGCATTTGAATAGTATGTTTGGAGGTACTTACGAGTATCCTGCAGACTGGCCTGATTACTGTGCAAAGTGCTTAGAAGAGCTTTATGAATTGGATACAGCAAGAAGTGTTTATAAATGCTTTAAAGAAAGGGACATCATAAAATGAGAGATACCGGAGAAGCAACAGCTGATTATATTTTAAGAAAAACATTTTTTGAAAGTTATCAAAAACAGAATATAGCGAATGTAGCTTTTGATACAGATACAGAAAAGCACGAGTTGACCGTTTACATAAAACTTTACAATTACACGGATTCAATTCCTTTAAAAATTGATTTGAAACCTTTTGCATCGAAGTCAGAAAAAGAAGATTGTAAAAGTTTTTATAGAGACGATTCAAATAAAGGAATGAGTTGGTTTGAAGGAATACCGCAATGAAACATATTCAGTTTAGAAATACAAGACTTTGTGTAGTATGCATGCCGACGTACACCTCTTTTACAGGAGTAAGAATTTCAAAAGAGGAGTATGAATGTATTGAAAGCCAGAGTTGTAACTGCGAAGTTTGCAGTATTATAAAAGATAAACTAAACGATTATTTTTTGGAATTAAAAGAAGGAGGAAATAATGAAGAGTATTAGGTCAAATACTTTTGAGACAAATTCGAGTTCTGTGCATTCACTCACTTTGACTTCAGCCTCAAACTACAAAGCGTGGGAAGATGGTGAAGCAATCTTAGTTGGAGAAGGAAATATTGTTCCTTTTACAGATCTGTATAGCACTATCGAAAAGTATACAAAAGATCGTATAGCAAGATATGAAAAAGAGATTGCTGAAGAAAAGGATGAAAAGTCGAAAGAGTATAAAAAGAAATGGCTTGAAGAGGAAAGAGAAACACTTGCTAAGATCGAATCGATTGAGAAGGATCAGTTCTTGGCTCTTTCAAAAGAAATTATCGTCAAGGATGCAGAAGGTAGATTTGACGAGACTTATTACGATGATTATTACTACTTAGATGATGATGGTAAAGTACCGGAACTTTCAGAAGAAATTACAGATTGGGGAATCAAAAAGAAAGTTGCAGACATTTTGATCGACTATTGCGAGGAAGGTTATTTCACGGAAGATAGGTACTACGATAACGACTACTACGAAACATTCCAGCATGAACAAACTATCGACGGTGTTAAAGTTGTAGCTTTTGGTTATTACGGACACGACTGAGATTAATTTTTACATTAAAAAGGGTTCCAACTTTGGAACCCTTTTTTCTTTTTTAACGAACTTCATCTACTTTAGGAGGTTCTCTAAGTTTAACGTTTTTCCTTTCTTCCTCTTCTTTGTAGTAGTCAAAAACATTTTGATCTAAATCAGGTTGGAAATCTCCAAGTACACCATCTTTGCAAGCCCACCAAGATTCATCTACATCAATTAAAGTACCATCGCAAGGTGCTCTAACTTCTCCTTCAAGACTTTGGTCTATCGGATTTTCAATAAATGCAATTTGTTCACCTTTTTTATAATGTCCTAGAGGATTTCCTCTTAAATATCTGTAAATACCATCTCCGTAAGTTGTAAGTTGGAAAGACTTCTTATCGTAAAGATTTGGAAGATAAGTAAGGTTGTAGTTATTTCCTTTTTTCCAGAAAGTGTGTTTAGGAAATTTTACAGCACTATTTCTTTCATCATACTGCCACTCTCTATCAAACACTTTATCAAAAGTCCAAAGTTGACCAATTGCCGTTAAGAATTTTTCAAAATCATTTACTTCCCATTCTACCCAATTTGGATCTCTTCTTTGATCATAACCCATCCCTGAAAATTCATAAGTAAATGCAATTTTATTAAAATCAATATCTACATGTCTTTTAATAGTCGGAGTATCATCTGTTAAAATAAATTGTGTTTTACTTCTTATGGCCCAATCAATGTATGTAGGTGCATTCTTATTTAATGCAATCGAAATGCACGAAAGGACGTTTGGACTATTATGTACATCTACAACAACGTCAACATTTCTAATAATTGATTCTAACTCATCCATTACAGCTTCTTTTGTAGTTTGAGTAGTTGTATTAAAATACCTATTTAAATCGTTTGTTTCTGTTTCTTCTTCCTGAATAAATTCCCTTTCGTTATACTTTAATCCATTTTGATTGAGTGCATTTACTACAGTCACTCGGTTAAAGTACGTGTTCTTCCACCAACCCTCTGTACTGTTAGGATTTATTTTTCTTAAAAACTCTGAAACCATTTTTACAGCATTAGATTCATTTCCGTGAGTTCCACCAATTACTAAAAGATGTAGAGCGTCATTTTCCCTGTCTGCATCTTTTTTAAACCATTCGTTTTCTAATTTTATTGTTTGCTTATACACTTATAAACCTCCTTTTTACAGAAAAATATATCCAAACTTTTCTAGCTCTTTAAATCCGTTTTCCCCTTTTCCAAAAATAATTTCTTCGCCCGAAGGAAGAATTACTGAATATGTAGGTTCATTTTCTCTTCTTTTCATTACTGATCTGTACTTGTAACAGACACCACTTTCCAACAAAATTGAGTAAAGAGTATAATTGTTTCCTTCTTTCTTTTGGTATACATGCCATTTGCTTATACTTCTCAAGTCTATTAATCTATCTTTACCAAAAACTTTAAGCATAATAGGTTTACCATTGTACTCGTCCAGAGTAATATCCTCACTCATTGTTTTCCCCTTTCTCATTACATCTTCTATTGTAGCATTTTGCACAAAGACATAAATATTTCGAATCACCAACTTCAATTGCGGATGTTTTGTTAAAGTTAGCATAAGAGTAATTAGCTATTTCGCTTCCGCAATCTTGACATACAGAATTTAATTTTTTGATTTTTTCGCAGAAAGGAAGGATTTGAATTGTTTCAGGGAAAAGGTTACAATCTGAATCTGCTAACAATCCTCCAAAATAAACATCATAATCGTTTTGATAACATAGTTGATGAGCACCAGGAATCATAAAGTACTCATCTACAAAAACTGCTTCAAACTTTTCGTAAACAATCCAATCTAGAAAACCTTTTTTAATATCTTCGACTTCTTCAATAAAGAAAAGATCTTTAAAGTTTTCTTCAAGCTTTTTTAAATCAACTCCGCCAGAGTGTGTAAAATAACCTCTGTCATCTTTCTTTGGGCGTATCAAAAGGACTTTCTTTTTAGCAAATAAGCATCTTTCCAACCGCTGAAAAAGTGCAGTTGATTTGCCAGAATACATTGGTCCGCAAATTAATGTTTTCATATGAACTCCTAATCGAAAATATAGATTAGGAGGTTTTAAAGCTAGCAGTAACAGTCAAAATCGCTACAATCTAATTTTGCTTCTTTAAGTATCTTTTTAATTTCTTCAGGTTTAAGTTTTTCAAAATTTTCAAGCTCTTTAAGGTAACCTTCCATACTATCTCTAAAGTATCTTGCTTCATCTTTAAGGTCTTCGTAGGAACTTTCAAGCTCGTCGTAATCTTCCTGTGGAACTGTTTCTTCCTCTTCACAGTCTTCTCCGTAAAAGATGTCTGCAAGCTTATCGATGACTTCTGAAATCTCGTTGTAGTTATATGGATACTCTTTCTCTTTAAGCATGCTTAAATGATCAATCAAATAAAGTTGAGCTTTTCCTTTTACATCACCAATGTTCATTTTTACCTCCATAGCGAAAGCTGCTCAAGAAAACGAGCAGCTTTTTTCCTTTTACTTTCCGCTAGAACCGAATCCACCTTCTCCACGATTTGTAGAATCGAGTTCGTCAACTTCTTTTACCCAAACGTACTGGCTCTGATTAACCATATCTGTATTAAAGATTGGATGACAAATCATCTGGCAAACTCTTTCACCTTTTTTAATCTCAAAAGGCTTCGTAGTTGTATTTACCAAAATAGCTCCAACTTCTCCACGGTAGTTTGAGTCAATCGTTCCCGGAGTATTCAAAACAGTAATACCATTTTTAAGTGCTAAACCGCTTCTTGGACGAATGTCACCAACCCAACCCTTTGGAATAGCAACTTTAAATCCGAGAGGAACTAAAACTCTTCCTAAGCCTTCTTCCAATGTAAAAGGAGGAACAGTTACATCTGCATTTGCGTAACAATCCATTGCTGCATCACCTGCTCTCGAGTATTCAGGAAGATGAGCATCTTCAGTTACCTTCTGAAAATTGATTCTTGCAAAAATCGCTGAATCGTCTTCTTTTTTAAGATCTTCGTATGTCATGTCTTAAATTATAGAGCGATTTGAATGTTTTGTTCCTTTTTAACGCTTTCGAGTTAACGTAAATTTCTTTTTAATGTCTGTAGTCACTTTATCTTTTATTGGATCATATCTGTAACTTTCTACAAAAAAGTCTTTATTGAGACAATCTGCGTTCAAAGCATTTCCTAAATGCAAATGATACTTCCAAAAGTCTTTGTCATACTCTTTCAATCCGTGAGTTTCGCAGTAATGAGTAAAACGCTTTCTGCACAATTCAAGCGGTTTTAAACTTAACTCGTTTCCAAAAACATTTTTAGGGTAATCTTTATTTATAGAAATACCTGCAATTAAAGCGGCCATTATTAAATTACCACTTCCGCAGGTTGGATCTAAAATTGTTTTTGTTGCAAATTCTTCTAAAGTACAATCGTACATCTCCAGCATATCCGCGCAAAGGATTGGGGGCGTGTAAAAGGCTCCCAATTCATCCCTTTCTTCTTTTGTAAGACCACCGTATTGGTCTGTACCTGATTTTATTTCGTTGAGATATTCTTCCGATTCTCTTTTTATCTCTTCTTTAATTTCTTCTGAAAGTTTCATAATAATAATTATAGTGAGCTTTAATGAAAAGTTTTCAATATTCATAACCTTATAGTTTCAAATAGTTTACGGAAAACAGACGATATTTTTCTTTCAACCTCAACTTTTCTTTTTCAAAATTATTTTTGAAATTTTCGTAGTTGAATTTTCTGTACAACTCCTCAATCTCTTTTCCCGTTAAAAAGTTCCAAACCATTACATTCTTCAATGAGTCTTCTACGAAAAGGTTTAAATTGTTTTTATACCTCTCCCAATTTTCAAAAAGATTTTTCAATACTTCATTTTTCGCGGAGTTGATTTCCAATTGTACTTCAAACTCTTTTTTAATTTCATTCCAACCCTGCAAAGTCCTCACTTCCATTAAATTGTTGAAGTCAAAAACCCCAATTCCGTCGAATCCGTATAAATCACTCTTTACAGAAACATCCAAGGTGTAAAAAGCATTACGCAAAATCTTTCCACTATTTCCTTCAATGTTTACAAAACCCTCAAAGCCCAATTCTTTTAAGATTTCAATTAAGCACTCTCTTTCTTCAATCTCAAAAACATCTAACCAATTGTTATCTGCTAACAAAGGTAAAGCGCCTAGCCAACCGTACATTTTGTTCTTTCTAAAAAAATCTTCAAGTATTCTACAATCCTTTTGAGATCTTGCATTGAAAAGATTTAAAGGTTTTTTAATTACAAATTGAGAAAGGTAATTAGCATTTTCTACAATAGGTTTATCAAAATCTTTTGAGAAATTCAAAGCATACAATACTTGGGTAGAAACATAAGGACAACAAAATGCTCCTGATTTCCACTCCTTGTATTTTGAACCTCTCCAAAGTATTCTACCTTTGTTTTTTAAGAATTGTTCTTTTAAAATCATATTAATCAAAAAATACCTTCAATAACATCCTTTCTAAATCCTTCACAATCAAAGTAAGTATATCTCCTGAAAACTCTTGATCTAAGTTAGATTAGCTTCTAATCCTCCCTTTCGTAAAGGTATTCGAACAACGTTCCAAAAAAGTCAAGTTTCACATTTTTACTGATTCTAGGGTCCCAATAAACATTCATTACTTTTTTAATTTCTTCAGCATCTACGATTTTATTATTCTTTGGTAGTTTGTCATTTTTAATATCTTCAAAAATATCCATAACAGTTTTGTGAATCACTTTTTCACTCTTTTCACCATTCAGGTTGTAAAGAATTTTTAATTTCTCTCCTACTTCCCTAGCCAAAGCATCTACTTCATACTGATTCGAAAAATACTTTACATTTCTTTCAATACCTAAATCGTATGGTAAATCAGGATCGTATTGAATGTAATTCCTATTTATTTTTAAGGGTTTTAGACCTTTCTTACTCATTGATTTATCAATTTTATTTTGTTGCTGAAAATGTGTGTCCTCGTGTACAAAAGCTGTCCAAACATAATCTGCTATTTCATATAATTCCTCTTCATCTAACAGCTTTATTAAATCTAAAGTAGTTTTATCTAAAAGAAAAACGATCTTGTTTTCTGTAATATCATAGTATCCACTTAAACCGGATTCTATCTGAAATAATCCAAAATGATTTCTAGTATTAAAATTATCAAAATCCTTTTTAGTTTTTTTATCTAAAAGATAATCTCTTAAATTTCTAAAAAAACTTAAAAATAAAGACTTGTCGGATTTTTTGTACACCTCTGTTAGAATTTGGTTGCATAAACCCTCTTTTAAGGAGATTGTTTTTATCTGATAATTTTTAAAGTTTATTGTTTTCATTTTCTTCACCATAGTTTAGTTAGGAGAGCCTGAAGGTCTTCCTATGGCTTTCTAATTTGAATCGCTCTTGTAATTTCTCTGGATTTATATTATTCACTATACTTTCAATATCATCTAAACTAATAAGGTGTTTGTTTACATCGGATAACAGAATCAGTTTGATCAAGTCTTTTTTATTGGATACAAGATCAAATTTATCCTCCGCAAACATTCTTACATACTTTAGTTCATTTTCTATATCAGCTTTTACTTTTGGAATTTTAGAGATTTCTGAAAAGCCTTTATACTGTTTTCCTTGCTTGAAAAACTTCAAATGGTCAAATAATCCAATACCTGAAAAGGATCTTGTGCTTCCGAAGTTTCGTCTTAGGTAAAAACCTTTTACATGTTCAAAATTCACAAATCCATCAAAACCAAGATCCTTTAGAAACTTTATCAACTCTTCCTTTTTATCTGGGCTTAACAAAAGCCAATCCTCTGTACGCAAAGTTTTCAAATCCTGTAAGGATATCGAACTTTCTTTTTTTGTTAAGTATGTTTTAAGTATCTGAAAATCCCTGTCAGAGTTTGCATTAAAAAGATTACAAGATTTGTTTAAGTAAAATTCAGTTACATATCCTACTTCGTGAGAACCCTCATCCGTAGCATAATACAGAGCATAAGAAGGTTCTGAAGTTACATAAAAGCACTTAAAAAGAGATAGACTTTCGTTCCAAAATGGATATAAAGAGCCTCTGTAAAATAGTCCTCCGAGTCTTTTTAGTTTTTGTTCTGTAATTAGCATTTTCTTTCTTCTCCTTTAAGTGTCGTTTTTCTAACCTCTGTACTTTACCAAATTACTCCAATCCTTTTCTTTTACAATTCCAAATCCATAAATATGGATAGTTTCAGCGATTTGAGACTCTTCAAAAGGTTGTAAAAGTTTGTAAGGATAATAATCATTGAAGTCAACAATTATAGCATTCAAGGAATTCATAGATTCTGTTAAATGTTTCATTGGCTCGGATAAACTTTTACTTGGAAGGGTAATATCAAATTCGTGTAAAAACTTACTATACCTTGCGACTGTAATTTCATAGTTTGTAAACATGTCTAGAAAGGACTGATTTGTACCTTTTACAAAGTTTTGAGAAAGTTGTGGTTTTTTATCCAAAAGTTCCTTTATTCTTTTGATATTATTCTGTATTCTCTTATCGACATTCTGAATGTTGTAATACAGCTCTTTAAGTTCGTTTACCGCGTTTTGTTTTGTTTTTGCTTCAAAAAGCTCTCTATTATCTTCGGAGAACTCTTTTACTTGGGAGATGTATTTTTGAAACAAATAGATGTTATGACGTAAATCCTCGATTTCAACAGTAAGTTCATCTGTTTCTTCTGTAAAATCAATTTCCATTTCATTCAAGATGTCTTCTGCTTCTTTTTCTGTTAATTCGCTCATAACAATAATATAGGTTTTTTAATTGTCGTAATTCTTGAGAGTTTCTTCCTTGATCATGGCACGCATTTCGTCGTACTTTTTGTGAGCTTCTTCAGGAGAGATAATCTTAAATCCAAAACTCTGAACAACCTCGGAATTGTTGTACACTTTTATATTATTTTCCATTACATTAAACCTTGCAATAAGTCTTTTATGTAAATCGATTACTTCTGTATATTTTTGTAAAGCAGGTAATTTCAAAGAGAATTGAATATTGTCAAGCCTGTTTATTGACTCTATGTACTCACTGTTTATTTCTTCAATTTCATCCTTTGAAAGAGTCTTATAAAAAAGTCTTAATTCATCACTGTAACAAGTTTCAATTCTCTCAATTACATCCTCAATTAAAGTTAAAGCTTCCTGCATCTGCTCAATTGCAGCTTTTTTCCTTGATTCAACATCCTCTTTGAGAGCTTGTGTTCTGAACTCTGTATAAGCATGGGAGTATATTTGTAAGTAATTGTTTAGTTCTTCAAACAGTTTTAATAGTTTTTGCATATATCACTCTTCTAGTCTTATCTTATAAGAGTTCTTCCGTTTAGTTTGCTGTTTTCTTTTAATTCCTGTTGAAGTATCTTATACCTTTCTCCGTATAATTTTGCGGCTTCCTCTGGGGAAATTATTTTAAAACCAAATTTTACAACCTCTAGCTGCTTGTTGTAAAACTTGATATTGTTGTTTAAAATCTCAAATTGCTTAGTTACTTGAGAATGCATTTCTATAAGTTCTGAGAACTTCTGAACCCCTGGTAAAGTCATTTCTACTTTAATGTAGGTAACTTCATTAAACAATTCCTGATATCTATCTGAAATTTCCTCTGCAGCTTCTTTTGTAAGAGTTTCTAATAACCCTACATAACCTTCTTTTGTAAAACATTTTGAAATTTTTTCTCTAAGATACTTTATTTCTGCTAGCGCATACTCCATTCTACTTTTTGCATCTTCAGCTGTTTCATGAGTAAATGATTCTTGTTTACGTAAGCAGAGTTTGTAATTGCGATAAGCATCCTCATATTCTAAAATCCAGTGCTGTAATTTATCAAAAAGTTTTAATAGTTTTTGCACAAGCTACCTCTTTTTACCTTCTCTATATCTTTTACTCCTTCTCCAAGAAATCCTCTTCTTGTAAGTCGTTAAAAGTAATAACCTCTTCTTTAATTTCTTCTGAAAGCTTCATAAACGTATATATTATAGGTCGCTGTTTTGCACTTTTTAACTAAAGCTTCCCTGCGTAGGAGGAAGACCATCTTAGCATATTATAATCCAAGACAGTAGCAATGCCATAAACGAGAGTGTCATCGGATTCTATAAGCACTCTCTCTTGCTCTTCGTCAAAAAAGAAACAACATTCGTCCTCAACTATGTTAATGTTTACAGAACCAAAGAAAGGGTTTTCTTCTTTAAAGTGCCTCCAGCTAAAATAATGAAATGTTACATTACCTATTTCACCTTGAATATCTGTCAAGAAGCGATACTTTTGAAGCATCATTTTAATGTATTTAAGTATTTCTAAACTAGAATGATTCCAAGTCCTACGCAAGTACTCTATATGGGACTTCCTGGCGTCCAACTTATTATCAGTATACAAAATGTCCTTATAACCATACATAAATGGTTTTTCATAAAGGATGTTTAAGGCCTTAAAGTTTTCTTCGATGTAATTTCTTAAAGAATCTTTAACACCTACGCCAATAATAACACCCTTGATAGCTTCTTTAAAAGACTTTACGTATTCTACTGGCCCACAGATTGACCTTTTGCAGAGTCTTACTTCTTTTTCATGTTTCCAATCTAGTGATTTTTTATACTGTAGAAAATCTTCGCTATCACGATAAATAACATCATGAATCTCAATACTGTTATCCTTTGCTATGCTTTCTACTTTTACTCTATCAAAAATTAAACAAAGACCTTTGTGATTGCAATAGTATGACCACATTAAATTATTTTTATATGCGTTTTTTGATAAGGAAGCTATTTTTAAATAAAATTTTAAGTTTTCTATTTCCTGAAGCATCTCAGATGTATTGTTAACACTAAAAAACTCTTTTGGGTCGTTAAGATAAGATGCTTGGCTAAATTTAAGACTACTTAAACATCCATTTATATCCTTTTTATTACTAACGTTAACAATTTTATACAAAAAATCTTTTTCATTAAGTTGTAACATTTTTACTCCTTCTCCAAGAAATCTTCCGGTAATCCAATCTCTTTTAATATTTCTTTATCTGTCCATGGATGAGACCAATCTACATGCGGAAGATAATCGTAAAAACTATTTACTCCTGCTGATGTACTTACAGCCTCACAAAGCATTCCTAAAATGTAGTTGGTTAAACCTTTTCTTTCTTTACCGTAAAGTTCCTTGCAAGAATACCACCATTTATTGAAGTTCTCTCTAGAGATTCTATCTTTAAATACAAAAAGATCACCACCGCGTCCTTTAAACCAACCCTCTTTTACTTTTTCATCAAAAACGTTGTTAAGGTTGTAACGAATATCGTGACTCTCGGTTGTATGGACTCCATTAGATGGAGTCCATATAGTTTTGAAAAAGCATTGAAAGTTTTTTACAAGCTCTGCAAGCCTTTTATCTGCAATACATTTTAGATTTACAGAAAGCTGTATTTGGAAGTTTGTATCCTTTAACTGCAAATCCCACTTTTTTGGGAAACAGTTACCATCAACGACGTGAAAGTATGCATCATGTTGACTGTTGTAGTTTCTTATTGCAGAGAGTAACTCTGTCTGTTTTTTATTCAAAGAAATGTTTTCATAAGTGTACTTGTTTATTACATCAGAAACGATTCTAGTAATCGCTAGACGATCTATTGCAGCATCTGTAAAGCAGTTTTTTATATCTTGATATGTAGATACATGAGCAAGTATTTTAGAATCTTTGTAAGTATTTCTTGGAGAAAGATATATTATTTCTTTTGCTACTTTACTCTCGAGCATTTTGTTAACAATCTTTTTACTCAAACTACTTGACTTTCCGTACGGTGGATTTGCTATGACCAAATCAAACATTCTTTTTTCTTCTCCTAGTTCCTGTGAAGCTTCCTGCATTTCCACTTCAACAAACTTCAAGAATTCTTCTTCACTCTCCCAATCATACTTTAGTGGAATAGCCTTAAAGAGATTTGCTGGTTTTGCAAACTCTAAAAAGTTGATCAAAGCTGGATAATCAAAAACAACGAATTGCGTATTCTTATACTTATCCAGGATAAGTTCAACAGTGCGAGCATCTCCAATTGTAAACAAACAAGCTGTTTTGGGTTCTTCTTTTATTTGTGAAGTGAAAAGATCCGCGTATTCATCTTTCGACTTTGGATCCTTTTTCATGTTTTCTAATGTCCAAGACACCTTTTTGTACCTCTTTATACAACATATAATATAGGGTTGTTTTCAGTAAATTTTCAATTTCTTTTGAAAATTCTCAAAATCCTCTTTTTACTGTACATTTTCCAAATTCTCCAAAATACAATCGCAAGCGTCAATCCAAGCATCGTAATCTTTATTTGAAAAGAAGCTGTCGATTTCAGATGGTCCAATTACATTTACCGGAAGTCTATAGTCAGCCTCGTTTTTTGAAAAAACAGTGTTTGTAAAAGTAAGCAAAATCTGACGAGGCCTTTTCAGGAACTTTTCTGCTTTATCTGGATTTTTATAAAGGTAAACAAGACCTTCAATTCCAAGTTTGTAAAAAGCCAAATAATCCAATTCACCTGAAAAGTTTTTTATCTGAATGTTTACATCAACTCCATCTTTTGATTGAGCAAAAGCATCAACAAAACGCTCATTTGAAGGATCAACCGGATCGTAAGTCGACTTATCAATATAACTTCCAAATTCTGTCAAAATGTACTCTGCAAGAATTTCTCCAACATTTCCTCGGAATTTGTTTGCAATTTTAGTTGCTTGCTCTTCTGTGCACTCTTTTTCCTTTTTAAGAGACTTGTAAAAAATATTCCAATACTTGTCACAATACTGAACCCACGCTTTGCAAAAACTTACCAAATCCTTGCTTGAGACTTTTATCTTGAAACCATCCCAAAAGCTCTTGTAATGTTGCAGGATGTAGCTTTCGAGGTTTTCGGTCTTAAAAATGTTTTGCATATTTCTATTCTGTTCCCAAGCGTAAAGTTTAGATTGTGTAATGGTCTTTAACTCTTTCATCCTTTTACCTACCTTTTTAGCACTGAATGTTTCTTTTTGCGAAAACCTTTGTAAGAAGGTTTGCAATCTTCTTATTCTCTACAATGAGGTTTATAAAACCTGCTCTATCTTCATTGTAGTACCTGTTAAGGTTTTCGCTTACGCGATTTTTCTGAACTTGCTTGATGTAGTAAGTAATCATCTCCTTAAAAGATTGCTTGTTTGTTTTCTCCTCTTTTTCTACATCTTTTGATTCTTCCGTTTTTGTAGCAGCATCTTTTGTTGATTTTTCTTCATTCGAATCCTCTACATCTTCGGTAGCTTCTAATTCTTCTTTTTCTGAAGAAGATTTTGCTTTTTTATCGTCAATTTGTTTCTTAATTGAGGTTGCTGAAAAGCCTGCACTACAAGCATGAGACTTTGAACTGTAGAAATCCCAGAGCTCCTGCAAATCAGTTAACTCTTCTTCTGAAAGATCAACTTTGTCGAAGTTTTTGAAAACTTTGTTATTGTTGAATTCCATCTTAAAGAGAGTTTCAATATCAATTTGGGCTTCTATTGCGTGTGTTTTCTTAAATTCTGGTGGTTCGTCACTGTTTACAGCTCCACTAGACTCGTAAATGTCTCCAAGCTTCAACCAACTTGTCCATGGTGTTTCGTCTCCGAGGCTGTACTCCTGCAAAGCAAGCATCAAAGATGCAATTTCGTAAGCATTATCGACTCCAACATAAACTTGAGCAAGATCATTTTGGTTTTTGTTTACAGGGTAGTTGGAATTTCTCAAAACGCGACCGATTTGCTGAACCTGTTTTTGTCCGGAATGTGTCGAAATGTAAACCGCAGAAAAGCTTTTTACATTTACACCTTCAGATATTGTATCAACCTGAAATACAACTAAGGGTTTATCCAAAAAGTCTTTTGCTACAAAAACTCGTTTTTTATCCTCTATCTCAAAATCCAAATCGTTGTTATCCAAAGCATCAAGCATACTAAGGATTGTACTCTTTTCAACTTCTTTTCCGTTAATTGTAGATGTTGCATCTACAAACCTGTTCTTTTCGTTACCTTGCTTGTAACTATGAATTGCAAAAACGTGCACTCCTTCGATTTTGTTTTTGATATCTGTAATTGGGTCAATTCCATTACTGCAAATCAAAATTCGAGGATACTTTCCTTCATACTGCTCAAAACGTTTTATTTCGTTTTTGATAATCATTTCAACTTCAGATTTGAAAAGCTGAATTTCTTTTGTAGCTAAATCTGGTTCTTTATCGTAAACAAGGTTCAAAGTAGGTTTACAAATCCAGTTATTTGCACCTGCAGTTGCAACCGAGCAGAGAGCCTTATTTGTAGTTTTCTTAAAAATGTCGAACTGATACTGTGCAGGAGTACCACTCATGAAAAGCGAAATCTTAAAAAGTTTTGAGAATTTGTCGATTTCACTCTTGAGTGCATCTCCGTTACCTTTGTAATTATGGGCTTCGTCGTAAGCTATAACTCCAATTGAACGTCCAAGTTTCTTTTCATTTTCAAGGAATTTCTTGAAACGGTTGAATCTGATTTTAGCTTCAACTTTTTTACCGCCCCAAATAGATGCATCACAAGCTACAACAAAAACGTGCTTATTTTCAGGTGAAAGAGGATTCAAGTTTCCGTCTTTTACCGAAAGGTGCTCAAAACTCTCGTTACAATTACTAGAATTGAGAAGAACAAAATTACCTTCAATACCTGCAGTTGTAATGTATTCTTTCATTTCTGAAAGTTGCTGGTCACAAAGACTCAATCTTGGACAAATAAATACCTGTACTGATTTTTCTGGGTTGAACTTTTCAATAAACGAAATCATTGCTTCAAAAGCGACATTTGTTTTACCAGAACCTACACAAGCGTTAATAGCAAAAAGTTTCTGATCTTCTTCAAGAGCTCTATCAATTGCTTCTTTAGCTTCCCACTGCCACGTACGCTCTTTCAACCTAGTTATTTGCTCACTTCTTAGCATTTTATGTACCTTCTTAGTTTTAAGTCGTGTAGTAATAAAACTTTAGCAAAAAATATAGTTTACGACCTTTAAAAATATTCAAAAATTTAAGTGCTATTTAAAAAATACCTTTTATAGGAACTTTTATTCAAAATAAAACCTATATTATAAGCACGAGGTAACGAAAAAAATGACATTACTTGATCATCAGTTTCTTTTAAGTCTTCCAAAACGGAGAGGTTTTACAAAGTGTACAATAAATAACAATGTATACGCAAATATCTACACACTTGGAATTCCGAACAGAGCTTCTAAGTCAGGTTATTCATATTTCTGCGGAACAGATAAAGGTAATCCGTGGAAAGGAAGAGAGAATGCGATAGACGAGATTTACCACGATTTGAAGGATTACGTCGATCGCAGAATTGGTACAGAATTTGAAAAAAATGTAAAGGATTTAATTCCTTACGTAAAGCGTTTTGAAAGAGCATTTCCAGGAGTATTGAAGTGATTGAAATTACAGGAAAGTATAATACAGCAAAAGTTTTGGTTTCTGATTGGACAAAGTTGGAAGAAGCTTGTCACAAGCAGATTTTGAATTTGCTTAACCAGAAGTTTGCAGAAGGATCAAAGATTGCTATCATGCCCGATTGTCACAGCGGAGCTGGCTGCGTAATTGGTTTTACTCAGACTATTGTTGACAGAGTCGTTCCAAATCTTGTCGGAGTTGATATTGGATGCGGAATGCTTGTTTTGAAAATCGACAAAAAGTATGGCAAAGAACTCTTTAACAAACCAAATCTTGAAAAGCTTGACAAAGTAATCCGTCAGCATATTCCAATGGGAATGAATCACAGAAATAAAAAACATGCTTTTTGTGATAAAGTTCACATTAATGAAATTAAGGCTCCAATTAACGCAGAAAAGCTTATGTTGAGTATTGGAACAATAGGTGGTGGAAATCACTTTATCGAAGTTGATAAGGACAGCAATGGAGATTATTACATCGTAATTCACTCCGGATCTCGTCACCTCGGAATTGAAGTCTGTAAATACTATCAGAATTTGGCTATCAAATATCACTCTTCAAATACAAAAGAAAGAGATGAATTGGTTGCAAAATTGAAAGCTGAAGGAAGAGAAAAAGACATTCAAGCTGAACTTGCAAAGATCAAAAAGGAACCAATTCCAAACGAACTTGCATATTTGGAAGGAAACGATCTTAAAGATTATCTTCACGATATGAAACTTGCTCAGGAGTATGCAATTTGGAATCGCGAAGCAATGCTTGATGAAATTATGGAACACATGGGAATCAAAAAGAAGATGATTCTTGATAAGTTCTGTACAATTCACAACTACATCGATGTTGAAAACAGAATTCTTCGTAAGGGATCAATTTCTCTTCAGAAAGATGAAACAGCTATTATTCCAATAAATATGAGCTACGGCAGCTTGATTGTAAAGGGAAAAGGAAACGCAGAATACAACTTTTCAGGTCCTCACGGAGCAGGAAGGTTAATGTCGCGTTCAGCAGCAAAAGAATCTCTTAAAATGGAGGATTTCAAAGCTTCTATGAAAGATGTTTTTACAACTTCAGTTTCAACTGCAACAATTGACGAAGCCCCAATGGCTTACAAACCTGCTGAAGATATTTTGGAAAACATTAAAGATCTTTGCGATGTAGTAGAAGTTATTAAACCAATCTACAACGTAAAAGCAGGTGACGAGGAATAAAGTTTTTCTAAAACTTTTTTAGTCAAGATCGACTATATTCATTCTTGAACAGTTGAAAAAATTAGTCGATCTTGACTAACTAAAAATTAGCACTGCATAGGATGTTCCTATTTTTATTTTTTTACAAAAAAAGTTAGATCGCTCTTCGGAAGAGCGATTGAAATACATCTCGCAGTTTAATATATATATGCTAAAATGAGGTGAAATAAATTCACAAGCAAGAGCTGCTCCTCATTGCTGAAGGCTCTTATAAAAATTGTGTGAATGTGTATGACAGTTTCTAGATCTTGTCACGTGACTTAAGGGGCTAAGGCCCTTCAGTGAAGTAAGAGTCTTCCGAGTTATAGGATTAGAAATTGTAACGAAACAGCACCCTTTTGACAGAGGTTGTGATAGGACGTTTTTTGGCCCTATTCGTTAACTGGATAAACGACCAGACTTCTAATCTGATAATCCCCGTTCGAGTCGGGGTAGGGTCAATTTACCCATTGTGGATGGAAACGGTTTTATGGTAGTTAGGTATAACAAAGGTCTTAAAACCTAGTTCTACAAGTGACTTGCGAAAGACAATCTAACAGTCAGCTACTTTTGCAAGTTGCGAAACTTTCTACGGGGGTGAAAGGATTCGACTTGCAGGTAAGTAACAAAATTATCAGGTACATAAGTTATTGCACTTTAAAAGCAAACGTAACAAACGACGAAGAACAGTTTGAAGACATGAGAATGGCTGCTTAACCGCAACCTTCAAATGTTCCTAGTCCAAAGAGATTAGGTGCTTTGCGGAGAGGTTCCTATAGTATCCAAAAAAGTATCGCTACAATAGGATAAGGATTAGTAGAGAGGAGTCTGAAACCTGTAACTGATCACGAAAACAAACTGGTGGTAGAATCCGGTAGTCATTCCGAACAGAAAACTGACTTAAACCTGTATAGAAGTAGTTTTGTAAAAACCTGTTACAAGGACCCGGCTATCATATGCCGGCATCTCCATTAAGGTATTTGTTTCCAAGTTTTTTGAAGCTTCCTTATAACTTCGGTTTGAAACATTAATGAAACTTGGTGGTGGATGAATGGTTGCCAAATCGGTGACATTCCCTAATACCTTTTAGCCTCAAAAGCTATTAGGTGTTTTAAGCTTTTGCTTCGAGTAAAGAACGCTAGAGTGAGTGACCGTAGCTACATAGTAGGATGAGTTACTTCAGAAAAAGAGAGTGGTGCGTATCTGAAAGCTCTCGTTTAGGTGTTATGTACAAGCACCTGTATAAGTATGATGTAGCAAGAGTGTTCCTCGCGGAGCTTTAAAAAGGGTAAATTGCTAGCTATACCTGGATTGGGGTTTGAGTAGTCTGTAAGCAACTTTACTGAACTGCAGAAAACAATTCTGAATAACCTTAAAGGTGGTATTGAAAGAGGAACGAAGCGTCCGAAAGGAAAGAGTAGGGATCTTTTTTTTGAAAATTAAATTGCATAGGTTGTTCCTATTTTTATTCTTAAGCAAAGATTTATACAATCCGCAATTTTTTCTATATAAGATATGAAAATTAAATTCAGAAACTTTTGGATTTGGTTTAAGGATCAAATTATGTGAAGGAATTAACTTAACACCGTGCGGAAAAATAAAACTGTAAAGAAAGCAAAGAAACAAACTGCTGCAGCAAAAATGAAAGAAGAGTTTCGCTTGACACCTGAATGGTGGGCAATGCGAAAAGA